>Ga0068823_103033_pt1 | contig 11013 bp, 5 predicted proteins | sample Hof3ISUMetaT_20_FD_68482 | JGI IMG/M metagenome (GOLD analysis project Ga0068823, IMG submission 68482) | Enriched soil aggregate microbial communities from Iowa State university to study microbial drivers of carbon cycling -... | ecosystem: Environmental > Terrestrial > Soil > Agricultural land... | reverse complement strand
ACTTGACCACGTTCGATGTCTTCACGAGCTACCCCACGAAGAAGTGCACCGATGTTGTCGCCAGCTTCTGCATAGTCAAGAAGCTTACGGAACATTTCAACACCTGTTACAGTAGTTGATTTTGGCTCTTCAGTCAAACCGATGATGTCAACAACGTCACCGACTTTAACTTGTCCACGCTCAACACGTCCTGTAGCAACAGTACCACGGCCAGTGATTGAGAATACGTCCTCAACAGGCATCATGAATGGTTTTTCAGTGTCACGTGGTGGTGTTGGGATGTACTCGTCTACAGCGTTCATAAGTTCAACGATTTTTTCTTCCCACTCAGCTTCACCTTCAAGTGCTTTAAGAGCTGAACCTTTGATGACAGGAATGTCGTCGCCAGGGAACTCATACTCAGAAAGAAGGTCACGGATTTCCATTTCAACTAGCTCAAGAAGTTCTTCGTCGTCAACCATATCACATTTGTTCATGAATACGACTAGGTAAGGAACACCTACTTGACGTGAAAGAAGGATGTGCTCACGAGTTTGTGGCATTGGACCATCAGCTGCAGATACAACTAGGATTCCGCCGTCCATTTGAGCAGCACCAGTGATCATGTTTTTAACGTAGTCAGCGTGACCTGGGCAGTCAACGTGTGCATAGTGACGCTTTTCTGTTTCGTACTCGATGTGTGAAGTATTGATCGTGATACCACGCTCTTTTTCTTCAGGAGCGTTGTCTACGTCAGCGTAAGATTTCGCTTCTCCACCCATTTTTTTCGAAAGAACTGTTGCGATTGCAGCAGTCAAAGTTGTTTTACCATGGTCAACGTGACCGATTGTTCCAACGTTAGCATGCTCCTTGGAGCGATCGAATTTCTCTTTACCCATTGTGGAATTCCTCCTTAAAAATATGAATGTTTTATTTTTTATAAGCATGGATGCTGGAGAAAGAATTCCCTCCAACTATCCATATCTTACAAGTAATCAATGATGGAAACAAGGATGAATTTTAATTATTCACCTTTATTTTTCTTGATGACTTCTTCTGCAACTGACTTCGGAACATCTTCGTAATGATCGAATGACATGGAGAATACTCCGCGTCCTTGTGTATTCGAACGAAGTGCTGTAGCATAACCGAACATCTCTGCAAGTGGAACCATTGCACGGACAACTTGTGCGTTACCGCGAGCGTCCATACCTTCCACGCGACCACGGCGTGATGTAATATCACCCATGATATCGCCCATGTATTCTTCCGGAATGATGACTTCAACTTTCATCATCGGCTCAAGAAGAGCTGGGTTACATTTTGCAGCTGCATTTTTAAGTGCCATGGAAGCAGCGATCTTGAACGCCATCTCGTTGGAGTCGACGTCATGGTAAGAACCATCAAATAGACGGGCTTTTACGTCGATCAACGGATAACCAGCAAGAACACCGTTGTTCAGGGAGTCGCGAAGACCAGCTTCAACGGATGGGATGTATTCACGAGGAACGACACCACCGACGATAGCGTTTTGGAATTCGAAACCTTTTCCTTCTTCGTTTGGAGAGAACTCGATCCAAACGTGACCGTATTGACCACGACCACCGGATTGGCGGACGAACTTACCTTCAACTTCAGCAGAGCTGCGGAATGTTTCACGGTAAGATACTTGTGGTGCACCAACGTTTGCTTCTACCTTGAACTCACGGCGTAGACGGTCAACGATGATATCAAGGTGAAGCTCACCCATACCAGCGATGATGACTTCGCCTGTTTCTTGGTCAGTGTGCGCGCGGAAAGTAGGGTCTTCTTCTTGAAGTTTCGCAAGAGCCGTACCCATCTTGTCCTGGTCGCCTTTTGTCTTCGGTTCGATTGCAACAGAGATAACCGGTTCTGGGAATTCCATGGACTCAAGGATGATTGGAGCTTTGTCGTCACAAAGCGTGTCACCTGTTCCAGTATCTTTCAAACCGACTGCCGCTGCAATTTCGCCAGCATGTACTTCAGCGATTTCTTCACGGGAGTTCGCATGCATTTGTAGGATACGTCCTACACGCTCACGCTTACCTTTAGTAGAGTTCTGTACATATGAACCCGATTGAAGGACTCCAGAATATACACGGAAGAATGTAAGCTTACCAACATAAGGGTCTGTCATAACTTTGAACGCTAGAGCAGAAAACGGCTCTTCGTCGCTGGAATGACGCTCTTCTTCTTCTTCTGTATCAGGGTTGATACCCATCATTGGAGGAATGTCGATCGGTGATGGCAAGTAGTCAACAACTGCGTCGAGGACTAATTGAACACCTTTGTTTTTGAAAGCCGTACCGCATACAACAGGGTAGAATTCTACAGCAAGTGTCGCTTTACGGATTGCATTTTTGATTTCGTCTACTGTCAGCTCTTCGCCGCCGAGGTATTTTTCCATTAGATCTTCATCGAAGTCTACGATCGCTTCGATCAATTTCTCACGGTACTCTTCAGCTTGCGCACGGTATTCTTCTGGAATCTCTTCAACTGACGTATCCGTTCCAAGGTCGTTACCGTACAAAGTAGCTTTCATTTCAACGAGGTCGATGATGCCGCTGAATGAATCTTCAGCACCAATCGGAAGTTGAATCGGGTGAGCATTCGCTTGTAGACGATCATGAAGAGTGCCTACAGAGTATAGGAAGTCTGCACCTGTTTTGTCCATCTTGTTAACGAAAACAAGACGTGGAACTTTGTAGTTTGTCGCTTGGCGCCAAACTGTTTCTGTTTGTGGTTCAACGCCCGATTGAGCGTCAAGAACTGTTACAGCACCATCCAATACGCGAAGTGAACGTTCAACTTCAACTGTGAAGTCTACGTGTCCAGGAGTATCGATGATGTTTACACGGTGGCCTTTCCAAGCAGCTGTTGTCGCAGCAGATGTGATCGTGATTCCACGCTCTTGCTCCTGCTCCATCCAGTCCATTTGGGAAGCCCCTTCGTGCGTTTCTCCAATTTTATGGATCTTACCTGTGTAAAAAAGGATCCGCTCGGTCGTCGTCGTCTTACCGGCGTCGATGTGAGCCATGATACCAATGTTACGAGTATTCTCTAAGGAGAACTCTCTAGCCATTTTGTATAACTCCTTCCGTTTCGGATTAAGGTGTCAATCAATCACGCCTAAGCGCAAATATAGATAAACCGTCCGATCTTACCAGCGATAGTGAGCGAATGCTTTGTTCGCTTCTGCCATCTTATGCATTTCTTCACGGCGTTTCACGGATGCACCTGTGTTGTTGGAAGCATCAAGGATTTCATTCGCAAGACGCTCTTCCATCGTTTTCTCACCGCGTGTACGGGAGTAGTTCACTAGGTAACGCAATCCGAGAGTTGTACGGCGCTCAGGACGAACTTCAACCGGAACTTGGTAGTTTGCACCACCGACACGGCGAGCACGTACTTCAAGCACTGGCATAACATTGTTCAATGCTGCTTCAAATACTTCTATAGGGTCTTTACCTGAGCGTTCTTTGACAAGTTCAAACGCACCATAGAGGATTTTTTGAGATGTACCTTTTTTACCGTCTACCATCATTTTGTTGATAAGACGAGTAACAAGCTTCGAATTGTAAATTGGATCCGGTAATACGTCGCGTTTTGCAACAGGACCTTTACGAGGCATATTGTTTTCCTCCTTTCGAAATAATCATTCCGATATTAGTTTTTCTTTTCTTTAGGTCTTTTCGCACCGTATTGTGAACGGCTTTGCATACGGCCAGTAACTCCAGCAGTATCAAGCGCTCCACGTACGATGTGGTAACGAACACCCGGTAAGTCTTTTACACGTCCTCCGCGGATAAGAACAACGCTGTGCTCTTGAAGGTTGTGACCTTCACCAGGGATATATGCGTTTACTTCTAAAGTGTTTGTCAAACGAACACGCGCATATTTACGAAGAGCCGAGTTCGGTTTCTTCGGAGTCATTGTACCCACACGAGTACAAACACCTCTTTTTTGTGGCGAGTTGACATTTGTCATCGACTTTTTGAAGCTGTTATAGCTTTTTCCGAGTGCTGGTGCCTTGGAAGTGTCCGATTTCGATTTACGAGGTTTACGGACCAATTGGTTAATTGTAGGCATCGGATTTCCTCCTTTCACTGTGCTTTTTGTAAGACCACACATCCAGGTGGTTCATTTTTGGGGTAAAAACAAAGTCTTTGTGTGTTTCATCACACAAAAACCATCATACAGTAATGGCGACGACGGACGCACCGACCTCAATGCCGCATGCCTGACCGAGCTTTTCCCTCGAATCGACATAACTTACTTGGATGCCATGCTGGGCTGCTTCTCCGACTACCGGATCAATCAGCTTCTGTTCAGCATCTTTCGCAATGACGACTTCCTTCACTACGCCAGATTTTATCGCTTTCACTGTTTGCTTTGTACCGATGATTGTCTTCTTTGCCTGTTCGACTTTTTCATAAGACATTTGCACATCCTCCAAAGTACAGACATTCAACTATCAACCTTTTGTATATTATCATCTGTAAAGAAGCATGTCAACAATTAATAAAAAATGGGGAGAGGATTTTTTCTCTCCCCACCTAATTATTTATTCGACAACCGCTGCTGTCGCCTCTTTGTCTTGTTCCATCTGAATTTGGCGATAGCGTTGCATGCCCGTTCCGGCTGGAACAAGCTTACCGATGATGACGTTCTCTTTCAAGCCGAGCAATTCATCCGTTTTTCCTTTGATCGCTGCATCGGTTAGGACGCGAGTCGTTTCTTGGAAGGATGCTGCCGATAGGAAGGATTCCGTCTCAAGCGATGCTTTTGTAATACCGAGAATGACCGGACGTGATGTAGCTGGCACTTTACCGGTTTTCAACACTTTGGCGTTCGCTTCGGCGAATTGATGGATATCGAGCAACGAGCCCGGAAGTAGATCCGTGTCGCCAGCTTCGATGACACGCACTTTTCGAAGCATTTGGCGGACCATCACTTCAACGTGCTTATCACCGATTTCAACACCTTGCATACGGTATACTTTTTGTACTTCTTTAAGAAGATATTCTTGAACAGTTGCAACATCTTTTACGATGATCAACTCTTTTGGATCAATCGAACCTTCTGTAATACTATCTCCACGATCAATCAAATCGCCAACCGCAACTTTCAAACGGGCATTATAAGGTGCGAGATACTTACGTGTCTCGACATCCCCTTTAATGGTAATCTCTTTTTGACCTTCACGAATTTCATCAATCTCAGCGACTTCACCTTTGATTTCTGAAATAACCGCCTGCCCTTTCGGATTACGCGATTCGAAAATTTCTTGGATACGCGGAAGACCGGATGTAATATCATCCCCGGCAACTCCACCTGTATGGAATGTACGCATCGTAAGCTGTGTACCAGGCTCACCGATTGATTGCGCAGCGATAATACCGACCGCTTCGCCGACTTCGACCGCTTCGCCTGTCGCAAGATTGATGCCGTAACATTTTTTACAAATACCGTGCTTTGTATTACAAGTGAACGCGGAGCGGATTGTAACTGTTTCGATGCCTGCGCTGATGATTTCATTCGCAAGATCGGCAGTGATAAGACCATCTTTCGGAACAATCACTTCGCCCGTTTCCGGATGACGGATCGTTTTCTTCGTATGACGGCCTTCAATACGCTCTTCCAACGTTTCGATGATTTCTGTACCTTCAGTAAGTGCACTGATTTTCAGACCTCTGTCCGTTCCGCAATCGTCTTCGCGTACGATAACGTCTTGCGCAACGTCAACGAGACGTCGTGTCAAGTAACCGGAGTCAGCAGTTTTCAACGCTGTATCCGCAAGACCTTTACGGGCACCGTGCGTGGAAATGAAGTACTCGAGTACTGTTAATCCTTCACGGAATGATGACTTGATCGGCAATTCGATGATCCGGCCTGCCGGGTTGGCCATCAATCCCCGCATTCCCGCGAGCTGTGTGAAGTTGGACGCGTTACCACGGGCACCTGAGTCACTCATCATGTAAATAGGGTTTGTATTTTCAAGAGAGTCCATCAGTTTATCCTGGATGACGTCCTTCGCATTGCTCCAGTAGGAAATGACACGGTCATAGCGCTCTTCCTCCGTAATAAGACCACGGCGGAATTGCTGCGTCACTTTATCCACTTTATTTTGAGCCTCTTGCAGGATTTCATCTTTGTTCGGCAATACGACGATGTCTGAAATACCGACCGTGATGCCTGCGCGAGTTGAATATTTAAATCCTAGGTTTTTCATCCGGTCAAGCATTCTTGAAGTTTCCGTGATGTGGAACTTCTTGAAGATTTCCGCGATGATATTTCCGAGAATCTTTTTACGGAACGGAAGGACGATCTCCGCATTCTGAATATGTTCTTTGACATTGACCGTTCCATCGATGAAGTATTTATCCGGCGTTTCAATTTGCAAATTGTGATTTGTCGGTTCATTGATGTATGGGAACGTTTCAGGAAGGATTTCATTGAAAATGAGCTTCCCGATCGTCGTCAATAAAAGCTTGCGGTTCTGTTCTTCTGTAAATGTCGGGTTGTTCAGAGAACCGGCTTGGATTGCGATTCTTGTATGCAAATGAGCATGGCCTGTTTGGTATGCAATCAAAGCCTCGTTCATATTGCTGAAAATAGCCCCTTCGCCGATGGACCCTGCTCTTTCCAACGTAAGGTAGTAGTTGCCCAACACCATATCCTGGGATGGAGTAACGACCGGTTTTCCGTCTTTCGGGTTCAGGATGTTTTGTGCAGCAAGCATAAGCAATCGTGCCTCAGCTTGAGCTTCTGCCGAAAGAGGAACGTGAACAGCCATTTGGTCTCCGTCAAAGTCGGCGTTATAGGCCGTACATACGAGTGGATGAAGCTGGATGGCACGTCCTTCCACCAACATCGGCTCGAATGCCTGGATTCCGAGTCTATGAAGGGTAGGAGCTCGGTTCAGTAAGACCGGATGCTCTCTGATTACGTCTTCAAGGACATCCCAAACTTCGGAATGCAAACGTTCAATTTTACGTTTCGCACTTTTAATGTTGTGAGCAAGACCGCGTTCGACCAATTCTTTCATGACGAAAGGTTTGAAAAGTTCGATTGCCATTTCCTTAGGAAGACCACATTGATACATTTTCAAATTCGGACCAACAACGATAACCGAACGACCTGAATAATCGACCCGTTTACCCAATAGGTTTTGACGGAAGCGACCTTGCTTCCCTTTCAACATATGGGAGAGGGATTTCAACGGACGATTCCCTGGTCCTGTAACCGGACGTCCGCGCCGCCCATTATCAACGAGCGCATCGACGGCCTCCTGAAGCATACGTTTTTCGTTCTGCACGATAATGCCAGGCGCACCGAGGTCAAGAAGACGCTTCAAACGGTTGTTACGGTTAATAACCCTACGGTAAAGATCGTTCAAATCGGATGTTGCAAAACGTCCGCCATCCAACTGGACCATCGGGCGCAATTCAGGAGGGATGACCGGTAACACTTCAAGAACCATCCATTCTGGACGATTTCCAGAGTTACGGAAAGATTCGACGACTTCCAAGCGTCTGATCGCACGTGTACGGCGTTGACCTTGTACTGTCTTCAATTCTTCCTTCAGCATTTCCGTTTCTTTATCCAAATCAATCGCCATCAAAAGCTGTTCAATCGCTTCAGCACCCATGAGCGCTTGGAATTTCGAGCCGTACTTTTCACGGTAAAGCCTGAATTCCTTCTCGGAAAGCAATTGCTTCCGTTCCAGCGGCGTATCCGCAGGATCGACGACAACGTAAGATGCGAAATAAATGATTTCTTCCAAAGCACGTGGTGTCATATCGAGAATGAGACCCATTCTGCTCGGGATGCCTTTGAAATACCAAATATGCGTAACCGGCGCTGCAAGTTCGATATGCCCCATACGTTCACGGCGCACTTTTTGCCTTGTCACTTCGACACCGCATCGATCACAGACGACACCTTTGTAACGGACGCGCTTATATTTTCCACAATGACATTCCCAGTCTTTTGTAGGTCCGAAGATCCGTTCACAGAACAGACCGTCTTTCTCGGGCTTTAACGTACGATAGTTGATCGTTTCGGGTTTTTTCACTTCACCGTAAGACCAGGAACGAATTTTATCCGGTGAAGCAAGGCCGATTTTCATATACTCAAAATTGTTTACATCTATCAAGGAGCCTACCTCCCTCTTATCTTATCTCCGCGATGGACTCTCATCATTATCATTAAAATAGAGGAGCGTTCTGAGCTCCCCTATTCAATTGTGCAAATTGGTTTTAATTAAACCGTTTGATCTTCAGCCATGAGATTCAATGCGTCTGTTGGTTGCATATCATCGTCATCATCGAGATCGCGCATTTCGATTTCTTCGAATTCCTCTGTCAGCATCTTCACGTCCAACCCAAGGCTCTGAAGTTCTTTGATCAATACTTTGAACGATTCAGGGACGCCCGGTTGAGGGACGCTTTGACCTTTGACGATCGCCTCGTATGTCTTCACACGGCCGACGACGTCATCTGACTTGACGGTAAGGATTTCTTGCAGTGTATAAGCGGCACCATAAGCTTCAAGCGCCCACACTTCCATCTCCCCGAAACGCTGTCCGCCGAATTGGGCTTTCCCTCCGAGCGGCTGTTGCGTAACGAGCGAGTACGGTCCTGTCGACCGAGCATGAAGCTTGTCGTCGACCATATGTGCGAGTTTGATCAAATACATGACGCCGACAGATACTCGGCTATCAAACGGCTCGCCTGATCGACCATCATAAAGGATCGTCTTTCCGTCACGGTTCATGCCTGCTTCTTCCATCGTCGTCCAGACATCCTCTTCGTTCGCTCCGTCAAATACCGGCGAAGCCATATGAACGCCAAGATTCCGCGCAGCCATTCCGAGGTGCATCTCCAATACCTGTCCGATGTTCATACGGGATGGTACACCAAGTGGGTTCAACATGACGTCGATCGGTGTTCCGTCCGGAAGATATGGCATATCCGATTCAGGCAAGATACGCGAAATGACCCCTTTGTTACCGTGGCGTCCAGCCATCTTATCCCCTACGGAGATTTTACGCTTCTGTACGATATACGCACGAACGAGCTGGTTGACGCCCGGTGGCAATTCGTCTCCATCTTCACGATTGAACACTTTCACGTCAAGGACGATTCCGCCCGCACCGTGAGGAACACGCAATGAAGTATCGCGCACTTCTCGTGCCTTTTCACCGAAGATGGCATGAAGTAGTCTTTCTTCAGCTGTCAGTTCTGTTACCCCTTTAGGCGTAACTTTTCCGACGAGAATATCACCGTCGCGAACTTCTGCCCCGATACGGATAATTCCGCGGTCATCCAAGTTGCGAAGAGCTTCTTCCCCGACATTCGGGATGTCTCTCGTAATCTCTTCAGGCCCGAGTTTCGTATCCCTTGCTTCCGATTCGTATTCTTCAATATGAATCGATGTAAAGACATCATCTTTCACAAGACGTTCGCTCATGATGATGGCATCTTCATAGTTGTAACCGTCCCAAGTCATGAAGGCTGTAAGGACGTTCCGACCCAATGCAAGCTCCCCGCTATCCATCGATGGTCCGTCTGCTAGGATATCGCGCGGTTTCACACGATCTCCGACGCTGACGATCGGACGTTGGTTATAGCAAGTCCCTTGGTTGGAGCGGATAAAGTTCTCAAGCCGATAAATCGTCAAGTCGCCCTTCACTTCTTTGCCGTCCACCGTTTCAATACGGCGGATCCGGATTTCCTTCGCCTCGACATGCTCAACGATACCGTGGTATTTCGCAATTACGGCAGCACCGGAGTCACGCGCTGACACGTGTTCCATACCCGTACCGACAAATGGAGCTTCCGGATTCAACAAAGGTACAGCTTGACGTTGCATGTTCGCACCCATCAAGGCACGGTTGGAGTCATCGTTCTCGAGGAACGGGATACATGCAGTCGCCGCAGAGACGACTTGTTTAGGAGATACGTCCATATAGTCGATTTGTTCACGCTTGAATACTGTATTATCCCCTTGAAAACGTCCGACAACTTCTTCGTTCACGTAGGAACCGTCTTCGTTAAGCGGCGCATTCGCCTGTGCAACAACATAGTTATCCTCTATATCAGCAGTCAGATAATCGATCTGCTTAGTGACGCGCCCAGTTTCAGGGTCAACCTTACGATAAGGAGTTTCAATGAAACCGAACTTATTCACTCTCGCAAACGTCGATAGGGAGTTAATCAATCCGATGTTTGGACCCTCCGGCGTTTCAATCGGACACATACGGCCATAGTGGGAATAGTGGACGTCGCGGACTTCCATTCCCGCACGTTCCCTCGTCAAACCACCAGGTCCTAGTGCAGACAGACGTCGCTTATGCGTCAATTCGGCAAGCGGGTTCGTCTGATCCATGAATTGGGAGAGCTGCGAACTACCGAAAAACTCTTTGATCGAAGCGATAACCGGTCTGATGTTGATCAATTGCTGAGGTACGATCGATTGTGTGTCATTGATGGACATACGTTCTTTGACGACACGCTCCATACGCGATAATCCGATTCGGAATTGGTTTTGCAGCAATTCACCAACCGAACGCAGACGACGGTTTCCAAGATGGTCGATATCATCTGTATTTCCGACTCCATGTAGCAAGTTGAAGAAATAGCTGATCGAAGCGACGATATCAGCAGGTGTCACATGCTTCACCGACTCATCGATGCTTGCATTCGAGATGACATTGATCACTTGCTTCTCTTCACTCTTCGGAGCAAAGATCTTGATAGTCTGGATTGTGATGTCGTCTTCGAGAACCCCGCCAACATGCGATAATTCTTGGATGCCGACACCTTTTTCAAGATGAGGCAAGAGACGATCCAATGTCCGACGGTCTAGCAGTTGATCTTTCTCAACTAGAATTTCACCTGTTTCAGGATCTGCAAGTGTTTCTGCAACCGTTTGATTGAACAGACGGTTTTGCAAATGAAGCTTTTTGTTCATTTTATAACGGCCTACATTCGCCAAGTCATACCTTTT
>Ga0068823_103515_pt1 | contig 11144 bp, 9 predicted proteins | sample Hof3ISUMetaT_20_FD_68482 | JGI IMG/M metagenome (GOLD analysis project Ga0068823, IMG submission 68482) | Enriched soil aggregate microbial communities from Iowa State university to study microbial drivers of carbon cycling -... | ecosystem: Environmental > Terrestrial > Soil > Agricultural land... | reverse complement strand
ATCGTCGTAGCGTGACCGTCACACACGCAGGTCAGGCGGATCGCCATTGCACGATCATCGTCCGTGCTTCATTCCGCTGAATTCAGCCGGGAGAGTCGCCATGAGTGTTTGGGGAAGGGGGCTGGTCCGGGCAGCCTGGGGTGTGCCGGTTGCGTGCCTGATGTCTGGCGCCGGCCAGGCCATCGCGCAGCAACCACCGCCGCAACAGCCGCCACAGCAAGCGCAACAACAGGCGCCGCAACAGGCGCAGGCACCCACGTTCAAGCCCGAGGAACTCGAGGCGCTGGTCGCGCCGATTGCGCTGTACCCCGATTCGGTGCTGTCGCAGGTGCTGATGGCGTCCACGTACCCGCTTGAAATCGTGCAGGCCGCGCGCTGGGTCAAGGCCAATCCCAAGCTCAAGGGCGACGATGCCGTCAAGGCGGTGGCCAACCAGTCGTGGGATGTCAGCGTCAAGTCGCTGGTTGCCTTCCCGCAGGCGCTGGAGCCGATGAACGACAAGCTCGACTGGACCCAGAAGCTCGGCGATGCGTTCCTGGCGCAGGAAGCGGACGTGCTGGCCGCGGTGCAGCGCCTGCGCGCAAAGGCGCAGCAGGCCGGCAACCTGAAGTCGAACGAGCAGCAGCAGGTGAGCGTCGAGCAGGGCACGGTATCGGGACAGCCGGGACAGACCATCGTCAAGATCGAGCCGGCCAATCCGGAAGTCATCTACGTGCCGTCCTATAACCCGAGCGTCGTGTACGGGTCATGGGGTTATCCATCCTATCCGCCGTATTACTGGCCGCCGTATCCGGCCTACTATCCGGGCGCCGCGCTGGCGACGGGCTTTGCCTGGGGCGTTGGCCTGGCGGCGGCGGGCGCGATCTTTGGCGGCTGCAACTGGGGCGGAGGCGACGTCAATGTCAACGTCAACCGGGCCACCAATATCGACCGCAACTTCAACGCCTCCAAGGTGCAGAACGGCAAGTGGCAGCACGACGCCGGCCACCGCAAGGGCGTGGCCTACCGGGACAATGCCTCGCGCGAGAAATTCGGCCGCAATGTGCCCGGAGGCGATCGGCGCAATGAGTTCCGTGGCCGCGAAGGTGCCGGAGACCGGGGCGGTCTCGGCGATCGCGGGGGTGTGGGTGACCGGGGCGGCGTTGGCGATCGCGGTGGTGTGGGTGACCGGGGCGGCGTGGGCGACCGCGGTGGCGTGGGCGACCGCGGTGGTGTCGGTGACCGTGGTGGTGTAGGCGATCGCGGTGGCGTCGGCGATCGCGGCGGTGCATCGAACCGGGCTGGTGTTTCGGACCGGGCTGGCACCGGGGATCGTGGCGGCGCGGCGGGCGCGGGGAACCGCGCACAGACCGCTAATCGTAGCGGTGCCCGCGAAAGTGCCTTTCAGGGGGTTGGCGGCGGCGGTGCGTCGCAGCGTGATTTCGATCGTGGCCGCAGCAGCCTGCAATCGTCGCCGGCCAATCGCGGTGGCGGCGGGTTCAGTGGCGGAGGCGGCGGTGGCCGCGGAGGCGGTGGATTTGGCGGTGGCGGTCGCGGCGGCGGTGGCGGCGGTCGTGGCGGTGGTGGCAGGCGCTGAACGGGGAGAACGGCCATGATGAAGCCACTTGTCTTTTCCGGTATGCCGTTTGCGGCCCGGTGCCGCGAGGTCGCCGTCGCGTTGGCGCTGGTCGCCGGCACCGCAGGGTTCGCGCACGCGCAGCAGAACTTCCCGACGGCCAATGACGCGATGGCCGCCTTTGGGTCTGCGGTCGAAAGCAGCGACGACGCGGCCATGAAGAGAATCTTCGGTGAAGGGTTCGCGAAGCTGATTCCACCCGTCGGCGCCGACATCCGTACCCGGTTCCTGACCGCCTGGGGTGCTTCCCACGCAGTGCAGGCGGTCGATGACCAGCATGCGCGCATTGCCGTCGGCTCGGATGGATGGACACTGCCCGTGCCGCTGGTCAAGACCGCGCAGGGCTGGCACTTCGATACGGCTGCCGGCCTTCAGGAAATGCGCGTGCGCCAGATCGGGCGCAACGAACTGGCCGTCATGCAGACGTTGCTGGCGATTCACGATGCGCAGGCCGAGTATGCGCAGGTCGATCACGACGGCAGCGGCGTGCTTGCCTATGCCTCGAAGCTGGCCAGCTCGCCCGGCAAGCAGGACGGCCTGTACTGGCCCACCAAGCCGGGAGAAAAACCGAGCCCGCTGGGCGAGGCGTTCCTGACTGCCGGCAAGCGCGGCGCGGGAGCGGAAGGCTACTACGGCTATCACTACAAGCTGCTCACGAAGCAGGGCGCGAGCGCGCCCGGCGGCGCCTTCGATTACCAGGTGCGCGGCAAGCTGTTCGGGGGATTCGCCGTGATCGCCTGGCCGGTCCGCTATGGCCAGACCGGTGTTAAGACGTTCATGGTCAGCCATTCGGGTGAAGTCTTCGAGCGCGACCTCGGCACCGAGACCGCGACCAAGGCGGCAGCGACGACCTCATTCGATCCGGGACCGGGCTGGACCAAGGTGACGCCATGACACGCATCTTCCTGGCGGTGCTGGCTGCGGTGCTGATGACCTTCCAGGGCGGATGCACCTACTATGGCGCGCCGGCGATGGTGCCGGCGAATTTCGATCGCTCGTTCGACGCCGCGGCGGGCGCCATGCGCGATGAGGGAGTGGCTGTCAGTGTGCAGGATCGCGCCAGCGGGTCCATTGCCGGCAATGTCGGCAATACGGTGATCCGGGCCAGCGTAGTGCGGCAGGCCGACGGCTCCGTGCGCGTGCAGTTCGATTCGAGCGATTCGCGCGATCCGGGCCTGCTCGGACGTATCTCCAGCCGCTACGACCAGCGCATGGGCCGGTGAGACCTGCGCGCGTGCCCTGAACCGCCGCCAATGAAAAAAGGGCGCCAGCAAAGCTGGCGCCCCTTCAGGGCCGGTAGGCGGACAGCGGCTTACGCGTCGGCCGGCATCGCGCCGACGACATTGAAGCCGGCATCGACATACGTGATTTCGCCGGTCACGCCGCTTGCCAGGTCCGACAGCAGGAACGCCGCGACATTGCCAACTTCCTCGATGGTCACGTTGCGACGCAGCGGGGCCGTGTTCTCGAAGGCGTTGAGCAGCTTGCCGAAGTCCTTGATGCCGGACGCCGCCAGCGTCTTGATCGGGCCTGCCGAAATGCCATTGGCACGGATGCCGCGCGGACCGACCGAGGCCGCCAGGTAGCGCACGCTGGCTTCCAGCGCGGCCTTGGCCAGGCCCATGGTGTTGTAGTTGGGGACCACGCGCTCGGCACCGAGGTAGGTCATGGTCAGCAGCGAGGCATTGTCCGCCAGCATCGGCAGCGCGGCCTTGGCCAGTGCCGGGAAGCTGTAGGCGGAGATGTCGTGCGCGACGCGGAAGCCTTCGCGCGACAGGCCTTCCAGGAAGTCGCCGGCAATGGCTTCACGCGGGGCGAAACCGATCGAGTGCACCAGGCCGTCCAGCTTTTCCCAGCGCTGGCCCAGGCCGGCGAACGTCGCGGCGATTTGCTCGTCGCTGCCGACGTCGCAGTCGAAGATGAGGTCGGTGCCGAATTCCTTGGCAAAGTCGCTGATCCGGTCCTTGAACCGTTCACCGACGTAGGTGAAGGCGAGTTCGGCGCCTTCGCGTTTGCAGGCCGAGGCGATGCCATAGGCAATCGAACGGTTCGAGAGCAAGCCGGTGATGAGGATCCGCTTTCCTGCCAGAAATCCCATGAATTCTCCTAGGTGGTCAAGGTGGTGTTTGGGGCACGCTTTCTGCGTCGGCCCTGCGGCCGGGGGCATGCCCCCGGTGTCAGACGGCCATTTTATTGCGCCGCGTAGAGGGAATGTCCGGATGGCTGGAGCCCACCCGAACGCATGTAAAATTGTCTCACAACTTGGCCCGGCCGCAGAACGCCGGACCCCAGAGGTCATATTGGAGGAATCCAGCGGGATGCCTATTCAAGCACGTTGGCCGCTTCAGGCGGCATGGCAGTGCTTCCGTCGGGATGCGGTACTGCGGGTTGGGCTGGCGCTGGCGCTGGCGGCGGGGGTTCCCGCTACGGCGAATGCGGAGCATGGTTTTGCCTTGCACGGCGATCTCAAATACCCCGCCGATTTCAAGCATTTCGATTATGTCAATCCGGACGCCCCGATCGGCGGTACGCTGACACTCGCCAATCCGGACCGCCGCACGAGCTTCGACAAGTTCAACCCGTTCACGCTGAAGGGGACCGCCGCGCCGGGCCTCAATGCCCTGATGTTCGAGTCGCTGCTGATCAGCAGCGCCGATGAAACCGCCAGCTCGTATGGCCTGCTGGCCGATGACGTCACGGTGGCGCCGGACGAGCTGTCGGTGGTCTTCCATATCCGTCCCGAGGCACGCTTCTCCAATGGGGATCCGGTCCTGGCTTCGGACGTGAAGTATTCCTACGACATGCTGATGAGCAAGGCGTCCAGCCCCGGCTACCGCAGCATGTGCATGGACGTGAAATCGGTGGTGGTCACGGGCGAGCGCAGCGTGCGCTTCGATTTCAAGCAGCGCAACCGCGAATTGCCGCTGATCGTCGGGTCGCTGCCCGTGTTCTCGAAGAAGTGGACCCAGAAGGTGTCGTTCGAGAAGCTGACCTTCGAGGAGCCGGTGACCAGCGGCCCGTACATCATCGACCGCTATGACGCGGGCCGCGGCATCATCTTCAAGCGCGACCCGAACTACTGGGGCAAGAAGCTCGCGGTGCGGCGCGGCACCTTCAACTTCGAGCGCGTGGTGTACCGGCTCTACAAGGACGAAACCGCCAAGCTGGAAGCCTTCAAGGCCGGCGAGTTCGACGCCATCGTCGAATACCGTGCCAAGAACTGGGCCAAGAGCTACCAGGGCACGCGCTTCAGCAAGGGCGAGCTGATCAAGACCGAGTTCCCGCACCGCAACGGCGCGGGCATGCAGGGCTTCGTCATGAATATGCGCAAGCCGATCTTCAAGGACGTGCGGGTCAGGCAGGCGCTGATCCTCGCGCTGGATTTCGAATGGCTCAACCGCCAGCTCTTCTATGGCGCATACAAGCGGCTGGACAGCTGGTTCTCCAACAGCGAACTGGCGGCCAGCGCCACCTTTGACGGCAAGCCCGGGCCGGGCGAGCTGAAGCTGCTCGAGCCGATGCAGGCCAAGCTGCCGTCCGAGGTCTTTGGCCCCGATGTCGTGCAGCCGAGCACCAATCCGCCGCGCTCGCTGCGGGACAACCTGCGCGACGCGCGCCGCCTGCTGGCGCAGGCCGGCTGGACCTACACCGATGATGCGCTGCGCAACGCCAAGGGCGAGCCGATGGTGTTCGAGTTTCTCGACGACGGCGGCGCCATGAGCCGGGTGATCACGACCTATGTCCGCAATCTCGAGAAGCTCGGCATCCAGGTCAACCAGCGCACCACCGACTACGCGCTGTACCAGAAGCGGCTCGAGGACTTCGACTTCGACATGGTGTCGATCCGCTTCCCCGATTCGCAGAGCCCGGGCAACGAACTGCGCGACCGGTTCTCGAGCGAGGCGGCCGATACGCCGGGCTCGGACAACCTGTTCGGGTTGAAGTCGCCGCAGGTCGACCGGCTCGTGGACGATGTCCTGCACGCCAATACGCGTGAGGAACTCGTCACTGCGGGCCGGGCGCTGGACCGGGTGCTGATGCATGGCTATTACATCGTGCCGAACTGGTACAGTGCCTCGCATCGGGTGGCTTACCGCAAGGAACTGGGCTATCCGAAGGACCGGCTGCCTTACTACTACACGGCCGAAGGCTGGATTCTGAGCAACTGGTGGCGCACCGATACGGTCGCGTCATCCGCGGCTCGCTGAAGAAAGGGGGCGGCCGATGCTTGCCTATCTGTTCAAGCGCATCCTGCTGATGATTCCGACGCTGATCGGGGTCATTACGCTGACCTTCGCCGTGATCCAGTTCGTGCCGGGCGGCCCCGTCGAGCAGATGATGCTCGAACTCAAGGGGCGCGGCGGCGGTGGCGGCGAAGCCAGCGGCGGCGGTGCCGAGTACCGTGGCCGCCGCGGCGTGGATCCCGAGAAGATCAAGGAAATCCAGGCCCTGTACGGCTTCGACAAGCCCCCGCTCGAGCGCTACTTCCTGATGCTCAAGCGCTTTGCCCGGTTCGACCTTGGCCAGAGCTATTTCCAGCACCGCAGCGTGTGGGAGCTGGTCAAGTCCAAGCTGCCGGTCTCGGTGAGCCTCGGGCTGTGGACCTTCTTCCTGACCTACCTGATATCGGTGCCGCTCGGGATTTCCAAGGCCATCCGCGCCGGCAGCCGGTTCGACGTGGTGACCAGCATGATCGTGCTGGTCGGCTACGCCATCCCGGGCTTCGTGCTGGGGGTGCTGCTGCTGGTGCTGTTCGGTGGCGGTACCTTCGTCCAGTGGTTTCCGCTGCGCGGCCTGACTTCCGACAACTGGGACCAGTTGTCGCTTATGGGCAAGGTCATGGACTACCTGTGGCACCTGGTGCTGCCGATTACCGCGTCGGTGGTCGGCAGCTTTGCCGTGGTGACCATGCTGACCAAGAACGCCTTCCTGGACGAGATCCGCCGCCAGTACGTGCTGACCGCGCGGGCCAAGGGTTTGTCGGAGCGCCGCGTGCTCTGGAAGCACGTGTTCCGCAATGCCCTGATCCCGCTGGTCACGGGGTTCCCGGCCGCGTTTATCGGCGCGTTCTTCACCGGGTCGCTGCTGATCGAAACGCTGTTCTCGCTCGATGGCCTGGGCCTGCTGTCGTATGAGGCCGTGCTTCGGCGCGACTATCCGGTGGTGCTGGGCACGCTTTACCTGTTCACCCTGATCGGCCTGGTTACACGGCTGATTTCCGACGTCTGCTACGTGCTGGTCGACCCGCGCATCCATTTCGAGGCCTTGCACCGATGAAATCACTTTCGCAAGCGACGGGCTTGCCGCACTCGCTGTCGCCGCGCCAGCGGGCGTGGCAGCGATTCCGGCGCAATCGCCTGGGCTACTGGAGCCTGATCCTGTTCGTGGCGATCTTTGTGCTGAGCCTGTGTGCGGAAGTGCTGTCGAGCAACCGCCCCCTGGTGGTGCGCTACAAGGACGAGTGGTATTTCCCCATCGTCAAGGTCTATCCTGAAACCACCTTCGATGGCGATTTCGCCACGCCGGCGGACTACCTCGATCCCTATATCCGCGACCGCATCACCTCGAATGGCAATTTCGCGGTGTTCCCGCTGAACCGCTATTCGTACGACTCGCTCAACTACTTCGCCAAGGAGCCCAACCCCGCACCGCCGTCGGCTGAAAACTGGCTCGGCACCGATGACCGTGGCCGCGACATCCTGGCGCGGCTGCTCTATGGCTTCCGCGTGTCGGTGCTGTTCGGCATGGCGCTGACGGTGCTCGGGGTGCTGATCGGAACCCTGACCGGCGCGCTGATGGGCTTCTTTGGCGGGCGCTTCGATTTGTTCTCGCAGCGGGCCATCGAAATCTGGAGTTCCATGCCCGAGCTGTACCTGCTGATCATCTTCGCGTCGATCTTCGAGCCGAGCCTGGCGCTGCTGATCATCCTGCTGTCGCTGTTCGGCTGGATGGGGCTGTCGGATTACGTGCGCGCGGAGTTCTACCGCAATCGTTCGCTCGACTACGTCAAGGCCGCGCGCGCGCTGGGGCTGTCCAACGTGCAGATCATGTGGCGCCATATCCTGCCCAACAGCCTGACGCCGGTGATCACCTTCCTGCCGTTCCGCATGAGCGCGGCGATCCTGGCGCTCACCAGCCTGGATTTCCTGGGCCTGGGCGTGCCGCCCACCACGCCAAGCCTGGGCGAACTGCTGGCGCAGGGCAAGGGCAACCTCGACGCCTGGTGGATCTCGCTGTCGACCTTTGCCGTGCTGGTGGTGACCTTGCTGCTGCTGACCTTCATGGGCGATGCGCTGCGCGATGCCTTCGACACGCGCCTGGGACTGGCCGCGCTGCGCGGCCGCGTGGCGCCCAAGGTGCCGGCTGGTGCGCCTGCGGGAGCCACGCCATGAACGTGGTGCCCAAGCTCCGCGAAGCGGAGGCCATGCTGGCCGATCCGCCGCCATCGCCGTCGACAGGTGGCACGCTGATCTGCGTGGACAAGCTTTCGGTCACGTTCGGCCATGGCGACGATGCCACGCGCGCCGTGCGCGAAGTCAGCTTCGACCTGCGCGCCGGCGAGCGCTACGCGCTGGTGGGGGAGTCAGGCTCCGGCAAGACGGTGACCGCGCTGGCGATGCTGCGCCTCGTGGAAGACGCCCACTACGATGGGGCGATCCGTTTCCAGGACCGCAACCTGCTCGATGTCTCGGATCGGGAGATGCGCGCAATCCGCGGCGCAGAGATCGCCATGATCTTCCAGGAGCCGATGACCGCGCTGAATCCGCTCTACACGATCGGCAACCAGATCGTCGAGACGCTGGCGCTGCATGAAGGGCTGGACCGGCGCGCGGCGCGCGAGCGCGCCATTGCCTTGCTGGAGCGCACCGGCATCAGCGACGCCGCGCATCGCTTCGACAGTTTCCCCCACCAGCTGTCAGGCGGGCAGCGCCAGCGCGCCATGATTGCCATGGCCCTGGCATGCCGCCCGAAGCTGCTGCTGGCTGACGAGCCGACCACGGCGCTGGACGTCACCATCCGTGCGCAGATCATGGACCTGCTGCGCGACCTGCAGACCGAGTTCGGCATGGCGGTGATGCTGATCACCCATGACCTCAATCTCGTGCGCTCGTTTGCCCAGCGGGTCGGGGTCATGGAGAAGGGCGTGATGGTCGAGACCGGCGACACCGCCCAGGTGTTCGCTTCGCCCCAGCATCCCTATACGCGCAAGCTCATCGACAGCCGTCCGCGCCGCGAGGTGCTGCCGCTGGTGCCGCTGGCGCCTACGCTGCTGGAAGCGCGCGGGCTTTGCGTGAACTACGCGCGCAAGCGCAAGGGGATCTCGGGGTGGTTCGGCAAGGATCAGTTCGCGGCCGTCAAGGATGTCGATTTCCAGCTGCGCGAGGGCGAGACCATCGGCATCGTCGGGGAATCGGGCTCCGGCAAGACCACGTTGGCCCATGCGGTGCTGGCCCTGCAGCGCAAGAGCGCCGGCACCATCCATTTCCTCGGTAGCAGCTTCGACGGCGCCACGCGCAAGGACCGTTGCGAAATGCGTTCGCGCATGCAGGTCGTGTTCCAGGATCCGTTCGGGTCGCTGTCGCCACGCATGACGATCGAGCAGATTGTCGGCGAGGGACTGGGGCTGCACCAGCCGGGTTTGTCGCGCGACGCCATGCGTCAGCAGGTCATCGAGGCGCTGCGCGAAGTCGGGCTCGACCGTACGGCGCTGGGTCGCTACCCGCATGAGTTCTCCGGCGGCCAGCGTCAGCGCATCGCCATCGCCAGGGTGCTGATCCTCAAGCCGCAGGTGCTGGTGCTCGACGAGCCCACTTCGGCGCTCGATGTCTCGATCCAGCAGCAGGTGCTGGGGCTACTTTCCCAACTGCAGCACAAGTACAACCTCAGCTACCTGTTCATCAGCCACGACCTTGCGGTGATACGCGCCATGGCGCACCGGGTCATCGTGATGAAGGCGGGCGAGGTGGTCGAGGCGGGGGAAACCGAGTCGGTTCTCGGCGCGCCGCAACATCCGTATACGCGCAAGCTGATGGCGGCTGCCCAGGTTGGTGCAGCCTGACATCATTGCTGTGCAGCATGCACACCGCCTGCGGGCGGTGTCACGCGACTGTCATGCGGAAAGCAACATTCCAGATGCGGAAACCGAAGTAGGTCGTTGATTGGAAAGCTATTTCCGTCAAATTTGTAACGAACTTTGACAGAGGCGCGACGAGCCGATACCATCCCGCGAGGACTATTTTTGGGGTGGTCGCTCGTCCGCTTTGGGACGTGCCCTGCACGGCTTGTATGCCTTTGTGACCGGCGCACTTCTTGCGTACGGTCATCCCCGCAATGATTCAGGCATCACCATCTTCGCTGGCGTTATTCGTCGGGCGTGATGGCGATGATTCAAACGATTCATCAGGAGAACCAATGCAGCGATCGGTACTTCATTCCCTGGCACGTGTCGCCGTCGGGATTGCCATTGCCTGCGGTGCGACTGTGTCGAATGGAGTGCTGGCGGATACGGTTTTCAAGGACCCCGATGCCCGCATCGATGCTTCGGCCCAACTGGGTGCGGACACGCATGCGGAAGGCAAGCGCGGCTTGCTGTCGTCGGTCGTGAATTCCACCAGCCACGTCGCCAGCAAGGCGGGCGACCTGGTCATGAATGCGCTTGGCCTGATTGGGGTGCGTTACCGCTTCGGCGGCAACAGCCCGGAATCCGGCCTGGACTGCAGCGGCTTTGTCCGCTACGTGTTCAATGACACCTTCGGCTTCATGCTGCCGCGCCGTTCCGTCGAAATCAGCCAGGTTGGCACCAATGTGGCTGTCAATGAACTACGCCCGGGCGACCTGGTGTTCTTCAACACCATGCGCCAGACCTTCTCGCACGTCGGCATCTATATCGGCGACAACAAGTTCGTGCATGCCCCGTCCACGGGCAGCAAGATCCGTGTCGACGACATGCGCGCCGCCTATTGGGTGACGCGCTACAACGGCGCCCGCCGTATCGACGACGGCCAGTCATCGAGCCGCGGCGACAGCCTTGGCAACATGGTCGAGACGCTCAAGCGATTCGACCCGAACGCCACCTCGCGTACGCTGTACGGCGGTTGACACCGGGCCGACTGCAACAAAAAAGGACTGTATCGGCAGTCCTTTTTTGTTGGCCGGAAGCGTCCGGCTATTGCGCCGCCACGGTGCCGGCCGGACGCAAGCGGGCCTGCTCCAGCCGCTGGCGCAACGTGGACATCATGGCGGCCGTGGCCTGTTCGCCGGCCAGTACCGCGCGGTTGCGCGCATTGAAGTCGCTGCCGCCCATGTCGGGCAGTTCGGGGCGGATCACCACGTCGGCGCGCGCCAGCGCCATCTTGTTGATCGACTGCCCCATGATCGTCGTCGTCTGCAGCAGCACGCCGCTCTGGCCGCCATTCTTCTGGCTGGACGGGTCCGCCGAGATATTGACGGCAATGACGAAGTCCGCGCCCATGCTTCGTGCCGAATCCACGGGAACCGGCTCGACCAGTCCGCCATCCACGTAGTCCCG
>Ga0068823_100571_pt1 | contig 11401 bp, 7 predicted proteins | sample Hof3ISUMetaT_20_FD_68482 | JGI IMG/M metagenome (GOLD analysis project Ga0068823, IMG submission 68482) | Enriched soil aggregate microbial communities from Iowa State university to study microbial drivers of carbon cycling -... | ecosystem: Environmental > Terrestrial > Soil > Agricultural land... | reverse complement strand
CACGGAGCTTGATCATGACGCAACAATACAAAGGCACTGCGCTCATCACCGGCGCGTCCACCGGCATCGGCTCGATTTACGCCGAACACCTTGCCCGCCGGGGTTACGACCTGGTGCTGGTGGCGCGCAACCGCGAACGTCTGAACGCACTGGCTAGCCGCCTGACCAGCGAAACCCGGCAGAACATCGAAGTGTTGCAGGCCGATCTTGGCCGCCCCGAGGACCTCGCCAAGGTAGAACGCAAGTTGCGTGAGGACGCCAGCATCACTTTGCTGGTCAACAATGCCGGTATCGGCACCCATACCGGCCTGCTGGAGAGTGATGTCGAGCGGATGGCCGAGATGATCACGCTGAACGTCACCGCCCTTACCCGCCTGACCTACGCCGCGATTCCAGGTTTTGTCGCCCGTGAACAAGGCGCCGTGATCAATATCTCCTCGATCGTCAGCCTGGCGCCGGAGCTGCTCAACGGCGTGTACGGCGGCAGTAAGGCCTACGTGACCGCGTTCACCCAGTCCCTGCATAAGGAACTCTCGGATAAAGGCATCCGGATTCAGGCTGTCCTGCCCGGCGCAACCGCGACGGACTTCTGGCAAATCGGTGGATTGCCTGTCGAGCATCTGGATCCGGGCATTGTGATGTCGGCCCAGGACCTGGTCGCTGGCGCTCTGCAGGATTTCGACAACGGCGTACTGATCTCCATCCCCTCGATGCACGACCTGCAAGGTTACGAGCGTTACGAAGCCAGCCGCCAGGCCTTGTTCTCCGAGCTTTCGAGCAACCGGCTCGCGCCGCGCTACAACGCCAACTGATCGCTATCAAAAGGATATGAATCATGAAACTCAGCGCTAACACGATCTTCATCACCGGCGGCACCTCCGGCATTGGCCGCGCTTTGGCCGAGGCATTTCACCAGCGCGGCAATCAGGTCATCATCGCGGGCCGTCGCCAGGCCCTGCTGGATGAGATCGCCCGGGCCAATCCCGGTATCGACACGGTCCAGCTGGACATCAATGACCCGCAGCAAATCAAGGATGTCGCCCAGGAAGTCATACGCCGCCACCCCTCGCTGAACGTGATCATCAATAACTCCGGGATCATGCCGTTCGATAATCCAGCCTCGGGTGATTACGACGACGAACAGGCGGTGAGCCTGCTGCAAACCAACCTGCTCGGCCCGGTGCGTGTCAGCGCCGCATTCGTCGAGCACCTCAAGCGTCAACCCGAAGCCTTCATCATCAACAACAGCTCCGTGCTGGCCTATCTGCCACTGGCTGCGACAGCGTTGTACTCGGCGACGAAGGCGGCCATTCACTCCTACTCGCTGTCGCAACGCTTCACCCTGCGCGACACCCGCGTAAAAGTGCTGGAGATCGCGCCGCCATGGGTCGACACCGACCTGATTCACAAAAGCGGCGATGAACGCGCCATGCCGCTCGACGAATTCATTCGGGAAACCCTGGAAAAACTCGAAACGGCGACCACGGAAGTGTTGGTGGATCGGGTCGTCCCGTTGCGAGCCAACCAAGGCATTAATGAGCACGCTCTGATCAATCAGTTCAACCAGGCACTGGAGGAGAACCCGATTCCGGTCGCCTGAGTTGAAGCCATCTGTCGTCAAGGCTGCCAGCCCTCCCTGATGGAAGGCTGGCAGTTTTGTATTTTCCGCAAAATGCGGAAAGTCTTCCTGCGATCTGCTTCTGTCTGAAGAAGGTCGTCGCGCATAGCCTGTCACTGCCTTCTCGCGCTCACTGATTTATCGCGACTCGTGCTGGAAGGCTCCTCATATCACTGGCGCTCAAGGACTTGAACATGAACAGATTATTTAAAATCGCAGGCCTGGCCCTTGCGGTATCCGTAAGCGGCCTGGCCGTAGCGCAAAGTGATACGGGCAAAGGCGCCGCCATCGAACGTGTTTACGCGTTCAACGGGGCCATGCCGACAGGCGTGACGGTGACCGAAACCGGCCGGATCTTCGTGAACTTCCCCCGCTGGGGCGATGACGTGCCCTACACCGTTGCGGAAATTTCCAACGGTCAACTTGTGCCCTACCCTGATCTGAAAACCAATGTCGCGGATCCGCAGAACCCGGCCAAGGGATTCATCAGCGTGCAAAGTGTGGTTGCCGACGGCAAAGGCCGCGTCTGGGTGCTCGACACGGCAGCACCGAAGTTTTCCGCGCCTCAGGCGGGCGGAGCCAAGCTGGTGGCGATCGACCTGGCCTCCGACAAGATCACAAAAACGATTGTGTTCCCTGACGACGTCATCCTGCCGACCACCTATGTCAATGACGTACGCTTTGACTTCCGTACAGGCAAGGAAGGGACCGCCTATATTACCGACTCTTCGGTCAGTGGTCCTGGCGGCATCATCGTGGTCGATCTGGCGAGTGGCCAGGCAAGCCGCAAACTGACTGGCGCCCAATCCACCTCGGCCGACCCGTCCTTTATCCCGAAGGTTGAAGGCAAGCCCGCACTGGTGACGCGCGACGCTCAAGGCAAAACCGGCCTGTTGACGGTGGCGTCTGACGGTATTGCCCTGTCCAATGATGGCAAGACGCTTTACTTCTGCCCGTTATCGAGCAGGCATCTGTACGCCGTGCCGACTGCCCTGCTGCGTGATCCGGGGGTGAGCGATGCCGAACTGGAAAAAGCCGTCGTCGACCTCGGTGAAAAAGGTGCTTCCGACGGTCTTGAAGCCGATGCCGACGGTGCCGTGTACGCCGGTGACTACGAGCACAACGCGATTCGCAAACGCCTGCCGGACGGTCGCTGGCAGACGCTGGTCGAAGACTCACGAGTGCTTTGGCCCGATACGTTGTCGATCGGCCCGGACGGCTATCTGTATTTCACCGCCAACCAGCTTCATCGCTCGGCAGGTTTTAATGACGGACAGGACAAACGCGTCAAACCGTACAGCCTGATGCGCGTCAAGATCGGCGCAAGGCCTGCAGCGACGTACTAAAGAAACGTCAGAGCAATGAGGTGTGGCTCAAAGGCCTGAACCTGACGCGGCACCTGCAGCTTCGTCAGGTTCTCAATGAGCTACGTAACGTTCGAAGCGTTGCGCCAGGAAAGCCCTCAAAGCCTGTACGGCAGGTGTGAGCGAGGTGCGATGGGGGCACACGAGTTGGAGCGGTGCCGGCTGTCCGACGTCTGCCGGGAAAAGCTCCACCAGTCGACCGCTGCGCAAGTCATCCAGCACATCGATTTTCGACCTGTAGACGATTCCGAAACCGGCAACCGCCCAGCGCCGGACGATATCGGCATCATCACTGACCCGGTCGCCCGTCACCTGAACGGTCCTGACACCGTCCGCCGAATGAAAGCTCCAGCGTTCGTAGGTCTGCTCCCCCATCACAAACCGAAGGCAGTTATGGTTGCCCAATTCTTCAGGTGTGGCTGGCCTGCCATGGCGAGCCAGATAGTCCGGCGAGGCGCAGACCGTTCTTCTGTTTGAGGGCGCCAGGGCCAGAGAGACGAGGCTGGAATCGGCCAGCAAACCATAGCGGATACTGGCATCCAGTTGTTCGCCGACCAGGTCGGCAATCTGATCGCTGACCCGTAACTGCAGCAGCACCTTCGGATGCAGTTGCTGAAACTCGTCGAGCCATCGCAACAGCACGTTTCGGCCGATATCCGACGGTATCGACAATCGAATCGTGCCGGCGATTTCATCGCGACCTTCACTCAGCGCGATCTCGCCATTTTCGAGCGCTTCGAGTGCCTGCCGGGCATGGGAAAGATAGCGTTCGCCATCGTCCGATAATCTCAAGCGCCGGGTCGAGCGAACGAACAACCTTGCTCCAAGACTGCCTTCAAGACGCTGAACCGCTCCGCTGGCCAAGGCTGGAGAAATGTCCAGCAATCGGGCGGCGGCGGAGAAACTGCCGGCCGCAGCCGTGGTGACGAATACCTGAAGGTCATCTACGCGGACTATTTTCTTCACGATCACGAAATTCTGTAGGGTGCGGACGAAGTTTTTCAGCGTAATGGGAAAAATGATCATTGCCCAGCCGCCGCTCTGACGCCGGCGCTGTTAGCCATTAGTCTAATCAGCCCAGGCACCGACGTAATCACTGCGCGAGCCATGCCTGTCACAAATCCCACTTCCCCTGACAGAAAAGCGACTTTCAACCACTTTTCAATATCGCCCGCAGCCTGACAGGCGCAAACCGTCCCCCGATCCGACGCTTCGCTGAGCAGCAAACTACACTTCATGCTGATTTAGTGATTTAACTAGGTAGTTACCTAACTATATAATGCTCGCCTCATTTCAACGGGACATTCAACGTGAAGCAGAGTCAACGCCTCTCGGGCATATCAACATTCATTCTGGTCGGGCTCGGGGTGATCATCGCCCTGCTCGGCCTGGCACTGGCTGCTGGCGGTGTGAAATTGGTCAGCCTGGGAGGCTCTTGGTACTTCCTGGTGGGTGGTCTGGTGATGGCCGTTTCCGGTCTGCTGATCGCGCGGCGCAAGCCTGCCGGTGCCTGGCTGTTCGCGGCATTTCTGGTTGGGACCGCCATCTGGGCCGTGATCGACGCAGGGCTGGTGTTCTGGCCGGTGTTCTCGCGCCTGTTCATGTTCAGCGCGGTGGGTCTGGTGGTCGCGCTGGTCTATCCGCTGCTCAAACGCGCCAATGGTGACGTTGCAGGTCGCGGTGCTTACGGCGTTGCGGCTGTTCTGGCCGTTGGACTGGCCGTGGCTGCCGGCAACATGTTCGTTGCGCACCCGACCGTCGCCCCTACCGGTACCGGTCCGGGCCTGACGCCGGTCGAGCCGGAAAAGGCGCAGAAAGACTGGGCCCACTACGGTAATACCGAAGGCGGCAGCCGCTTCGCCGCGCTTGACCAGATCAATCGCAGCAACGTCGACAAGCTGAAAGTCGCGTGGACCTACCACACCGGCGACATCGCCGAGAGCGATGGCAACGGTGCCGAAGACCAGCTGACTCCGCTGCAGATCGGCAATAAAGTCTTCATCTGCACCCCGCACAACAACCTGATCGCACTGGATGCCGACACCGGTAAAGAACTCTGGAAAAACGCGATCAACGCTCAGTCCAAAGTCTGGCAGCGTTGCCGTGGCATGGCGTATTTCGACGCCAGCACCGCCGTCGCCAAACCGGCCAGCTCGCCAGTGACTGAAACCCCGACCGCTCCGGTCGCTAACTGCACGCGTCGCTTGCTGACCAACACCATCGACGCCCGCCTGATCGCGGTCGACGCTGACACCGGTGAGTTCTGCCGGGGTTTCGGCAACAACGGCCAGGTGGATCTGAAGGCCGGTCTGGGTGATGTGCCGGACAGCTACTATCAACTGTCCTCCGCGCCGCTGATGGCCGGCACCACCGTGGTGGTTGGCGGTCGTGTGGCCGACAACGTGCAGACCGACATGCCGGGCGGCGTGATCCGTGGTTTCGACGTCATGACCGGTGCCATGCGCTGGGCGTTCGACCCGGGCAACCCGCAGGATAAACAGGCACCGGCCGATGGCCAAACCTATGTGCGCAGCACGCCGAACAGCTGGGCACCGATGTCCTATGACCCGGCGACCAACACCGTATTCCTGCCGATGGGCAGTTCTTCCACTGACATCTATGGTGTCGAGCGCAGCAAACTCGATCACACCTACGGTGCCTCCGTCCTGGCGCTGGACGCCAACAGCGGCGAAGAAAAGTGGGTATTCCAGACCGTCCACAACGACCTCTGGGACTTCGACCTGCCGATGCAGCCAAGCCTGATTGACTTCACCAAGGACGGTAAAACCGTACCGGCGGTGGTCATCGGCACCAAGGCCGGGCAGATTTACGTGCTCGACCGCGCCACCGGCAAACCGTTGACCGACGTTAAAGAAGTGCCGGTCAAGGCCGCCAATATCCCCAACGAACCGTACTCGCCGACCCAGCCGAAATCGGTGGGCATGCCGCAGATCGGTGCCCAGCACCTGACTGAATCGGACATGTGGGGCGCCACCCCGTACGACCAACTGCTGTGCCGGATCGATTTCAAGTCGATGCGTTACGACGGCTTGTACACCGCGCCGGGCACTGACAAATCCCTGAGTTTCCCGGGTTCGCTGGGCGGCATGAACTGGGGCAGCATTTCCACTGACCCGGTGCACGGTTTCATCTTCGTCAACGACATGCGTCTGGGCCTGTGGATTCAGATGATTCCGTCGCAGAACAAGGCTCAGGCCTCTTCCGGTGGCGAAGCGCTGAACACCGGCATGGGTGCCGTGCCGCTCAAGGGCACGCCTTACGCCGTGAACAAAAACCGCTTCCTGTCGGTTGCCGGCATTCCGTGCCAGGCTCCGCCGTTCGGTACGTTGACCGCCATCGACATGAAAACCCAGAAAGTCGCCTGGCAAGTGCCGGTCGGCACCGTTGAAGACACCGGTCCCCTGGGCATCCGCATGCACCTGCCGATCAAGATCGGTCTGCCAACCCTCGGCGGCACGCTGTCGACCCAGGGCGGCCTGATCTTCATCGCCGGCACCCAGGACTTCTACCTGCGCGCCTTCAACAGCGCTAACGGTGAAGAAGTCTGGAAAGCGCGTCTGCCGGTCGGTAGTCAGGGTGGCCCGATGACCTATGTGTCGCCGAAAACCGGCAAGCAATACGTGGTCATCACCGCCGGTGGCGCTCGCCAGTCGACTGATCGCGGTGACTACGTAATGGCTTACGCCCTGCCGTAAACCGTCTCGTTCGCCTTCGTTTCACTTGTGCGCGGCACCTTCGGGTGCCGCGTTGTTTCATGTCCTTCGCTCTGGATTTGCGCAATGTCATTGGCTGTTCGCTTTTCTCACGCCGGGGTTTTCACCGGCATGCTGTTCGGTCTCACCTGCGGCGCTGCCCTGCCCGCCCTTGCCGATACCGATTCGAACGTATTTACCCGCAGCACCCTGACCGGCGACTGGGGCGGCCTGCGCCACCAGTTCGACGAAGACGGCATCAAGTTCACCGGTGATTACACCGGCGAAACCGCCTACAACGCCGACGGCGGCCTGCATCGCTCGGCGCGTTACTCGCAGAACATCAAGCTCGGCGCGCAGTTCGACCTGAGCAAACTGTACGGCGTGGACAACGCGGGCAAGATTCAGCTGACCATCAACGATCGACGCGGCAACAGTGCCTCCGAAGACCTGGTCGGCAACCGTCTGCCGATTCAGGAAAACTACGGCGGCCTCTACACCCGCCTGACCGAGCTGAGCTACGAGCGCAGCCTGTTTAGCCCGGCACTGAACGTCAAACTCGGCTACATGGCCATGGGCAACGACCTCGGCGGCCTCGACAGCGGCATTCTCTGCAACTTCATGAACGCCGGTTTCTGCGGCCATCCGCTGAACATGTCCGGTGGCAGTGGCTGGACCAACTACCCCAACGCCCACCTGGGTGTGCGGGTGAAATACGACCTCTCCCCGGCCTGGCAACTGCGCGTAGCCGCGTTCAATGTCGATCCGGAAAGCAACGGCAATTCCAGCCGTGCCTGGCACCTGGGCCCGAAACACACCACCGGCACCGTGGTGCCGATCGAACTGGTCTACAAGCAGGCCGGCAAACTGCCCGGCGAGTACAAGCTCGGGTATTACTACGACAGCTCCGACGTCAAACGCATCGGCAGTGACAAGGAAGTGTCCGGACGCGGCGGCCATTACGTCCTGATCGATCAGGCCGTCTGGGCTTCGGACGTCTCTGAAGGTCGCAGCCTGCACGCTTTCGGCCAATACTCGGCGGCCAGCGAAGCAGCTTCGCCGTTCAGCAAGTGGTACGGCACCGGTCTGGTTCTGTACAAGCCTTTCGAAGGCCGCCCGCGTGACACCGTAGCGCTCGGTTACGGCCGCGCAGTGCCGAACCCGCGCAGCCGCGATGTGCTGCAGGACACCGCCACGGCCAATGGCGCCGCGTTCCCCAATCTGGACAGCGCCGAACAATTGATCGAACTCGGTTACGGCTATCAGGCCACGCCTTGGCTGACGCTGCGCCCGAATGTGCAATACATCATTGAGCCGGGCGCGTTTTCCGGCCAGGACATCGACAATGCGTTGGTGTTTGGATTGCAGGTGAAAGCCGCGCTCTGACACCATCATTTGCCGACCACAAAAAAAGCACTCGAAGGTGCTTTTTTTGTGCGTGCCGCCAACCGAATCAACCCGCGAAGTTGGCCCGCGCTGCGTGCAGTTTCTTGTAGCTCTCGATCAGGCGCAGATGCCGATCCAGCCCTTCCAGCTTCATGCTGGTCGGCGTCAGGCCGTAGAAGCGCACAGTGCCGTTGACCGAGCCGATCGCCGCATCCATGCGCTCGTCGCCGAACATGCGGCGGAAGTTGGCTTCGTAGTCTTCCAGCTGCAGATCCTCATCCAGCTCCATTTCCAGCACGACGTTGACCGCTTGATAGAACAAGCCACGCTCGACGGTGTTGTCGTTGTATTGCAGGAAGGCCTCGACCAGATCCTTAGCCTGCTCGAACTTCTGCAAGGCGAGGTAGATCAGCAGGCGCAGTTCGAGAATGGTCAACTTGCCCCATGGCGTGTTGTCGTCGAACTCGATGCCGATCAGCGTGGTGATGTCGGTGTAATCGTCCAGCTCGCTGTGTTCCAGGCCTTTGGCGAGGTTGCGCAGGCCGACCTTGCTCAGGTTGTGCAGGTTGAGGATGTCGGCCCGGAATTGCAGCGCTTTGTTGGTGTTGTCCCAGATCAGGTCTTCTACCGGATAGATCTCCGAATAGTCCGGCACCAGAATGCGGCAGGCCTTGGCGCCGATGTGCTCGTAGACCGCCATGTAGACTTCCTTGCCCATGTCTTCGAGGATGCCGAACAGCGTTGCGGCCTCTTCGGCGTTGGAGTTTTCGCCGTTGCCGGAGAAGTCCCACTCGACGAATTCGAAGTCGGCCTTGGCGCTGAAGAAGCGCCACGACACTACGCCGCTGGAATCGATGAAGTGCTCCACAAAGTTGTTCGGCTCAGTCACGGCCTGGCCCGAGAAGGTCGGCTGCGGCAGATCGTTGAGGCCTTCGAAGCTGCGGCCCTGCAGCAACTCGGTGAGGCTGCGCTCCAGCGCCACTTCAAAGCTCGGGTGCGCGCCGAACGAGGCGAATACGCCGCCGGTGCGCGGGTTCATCAGCGTCACGCACATCACCGGGAATTCACCGCCCAGCGACGCGTCCTTGACCAGCACCGGGAAGCCCTGCTCTTCCAGCGCCTGGATGCCGGCGAGGATGCCTGGGTATTTCGCCAGCACCTCTTGCGGTACATCCGGCAGGGCCATTTCGCCCTCAAGGATTTCGCGCTTGACCGCCCGTTCGAAAATTTCCGACAGGCACTGCACCTGCGCTTCAGCCAGGGTGTTGCCGGCGCTCATGCCGTTGCTGAGAAACAGGTTCTCGATCAGGTTGGACGGGAAATACACCACTTCACCGTCAGACTGACGCACGAACGGCAGCGAGCAGATGCCGCGCTGGGTGTTGCCGGAGTTGGTGTCGTACAGGTGCGAGCCGCGCAGTTCGCCGTCGCGGTTGTAGATGCCCAGGCAATATTCATCGAGGATTTCTACCGGCAACTCATCCTTGGCACCCGGCTTGAACCAGCGCTCGTCCGGGTAATGCACGAACTCGGCATTGGCGATGTCTTCGCCCCAGAACTGATCGTTGTAGAAGAAGTTGCAGTTGAGCCGCTCGATGAACTCGCCCAGCGCCGAGGCCAGCGCGCCTTCTTTGGTCGCGCCCTTGCCATTGGTGAAGCACATCGGCGACTGCGCATCGCGGATGTGCAGCGACCAGACGTTGGGCACGATGTTGCGCCACGAAGCGATTTCGATCTTCATGCCCAGGTCGGCCAGAATCCCCGACATGTTGGCGATGGTCTGTTCCAGCGGCAGGTCCTTGCCGGCAATGCAGGTGCCCGCGCCTGAGGTGGACGCCGGCATCAGCAAGGCCTGGGCATCGGCGTCGAGGTTCTCGACTTCCTCGATTACGAACTCCGGCCCGGCCTGCACCACCTTCTTCACCGTGCAGCGGTCGATGGAGCGCAGGATGCCCTGGCGATCCTTCTCCGAGATGTCTGCCGGCAGCTCGACCTGGATCTTGAAGATCTGGTTGTAGCGGTTTTCCGGGTCGACAATGTTGTTCTGCGACAGACGAATGTTTTCGGTCGGGATATTGCGGGTGCTGCAGTACAACTTTACGAAGTAAGCCGCGCACAAGGCCGACGACGCCAGGAAATAGTCGAACGGACCCGGTGCAGAGCCATCGCCCTTGTAACGGATCGGTTGGTCGGCCACCACCGTGAAGTCATCGAACTTGGCTTCGAGTCGGAGGTTGTCGAGAAAATTGACCTTGATTTCCATGCGGGTTACCAGAATAGCGAGCTAAACAAATTGGCCGCCATTATCCGGCTTTTGAGCGTGAAGTCTTGTGCTTTGAGCAATCAATCCTGAGCCGGCCGGCGGAACATGACGCTTGTTCACACATTCAACTCAGCACATGCGCTCAATCGCCGGCAGCCGATCCGCGTGACCATGGCGTCACCTTCCGCCAATCCTGGTTGCTGACACATGATGGTTTTATCCAAGCCGCGCCTCGCGCTCGCCTTAATGATTGGCGGGTTCGCCGACACCGCGTGCGCCAGCGGATTTCTCGACGACGCCAAGACCGAAGTGCTCAGTCGCAATTTCTACTTGAGCAACGATTACCGCTCGCCCTCGCCTGCCGGAAAAAACTACAAACAGGAATGGGCTCAAGGGTTTATCGGCACTTTCGCATCCGGTTTCACTGAGGGAACCGTCGGGGTTGGTCTCGATGCCCACGCCTTTTATGGGCTGAAACTCGATGGCGGCAAGGGGCATTCCGGCACCGGACTTTTGCCGGTGGACAGTGATGGCCGTAGCGAAAGCGAATACTCCAGCGCCGGTGGTGCGCTGAAGTTGAAGACTTCGAAAACCACCCTCGCCTTCGGTGAAATGACCGTGGAAACGCCGGTGTTCGATACCTCGGACAAACGCTTGCAACCGGAATACGCCACGGGTTTTCTGCTCGACAGCCATGAGATCGATAACGCGCGCCTTGTCGCCGGGCGCTTCACGGCGTTCAAGAACCAGGACAGTTCTTCCGGCAAAGGCGACTTTCAGGGCTATGGCGCCAGCACCCAAGGCGAAAGCATCAGTTTTGTCGGCACCGAGCTGTTCAGCGACAGCCCGGTGGGCGGCGCGCTGTATGCGTCTTACCTGAGCGACACCTGGCGCCAGTACTACGCCAACCTGCATTTCAAGCAGTCCGGTCTGCTGCTCGACGCCAACGTCAAGCCGATCGGGCTCGGCGCGCGCGATTCGCTGCGTCTCGAAGCGGGGCTTTGCCTGTACGGCCACGACATCGACACCACGACCACGCCGATCGAGGCCGCCCTCA
>Ga0068823_108481_pt1 | contig 11664 bp, 9 predicted proteins | sample Hof3ISUMetaT_20_FD_68482 | JGI IMG/M metagenome (GOLD analysis project Ga0068823, IMG submission 68482) | Enriched soil aggregate microbial communities from Iowa State university to study microbial drivers of carbon cycling -... | ecosystem: Environmental > Terrestrial > Soil > Agricultural land... | reverse complement strand
TTCGTGTGTCTGAGGCGCGCTATTCTACAATCTCTACAACCCCTGTCAACCCCCTAAATTGCTTTCAAGTTAATGATTTGCAACTTATTTTCGATTCCTGCTTGGGGAGCAGAAACCCTGGCGGGTTACTTACTGCGGGGCGCACTTTACAAGCCTTTTCCTTTGAGTTCAACAGCCTGGATGAAAAAAAGGCCTCGCAATGCGAGGCCTTTTCGATTTTGCCGCCGTTATGGATCAGACGAAGACGATTTCGTCGTTCTCCACCACGCCATGTGCCGTGTCTCCCGGCATGAATCGACCGGATAGGATCAACTGCGCCAGCGGGTTCTCGATCCAGCGCTGGATCGCTCGCTTGAGCGGCCGTGCGCCGTAGACCGGGTCGTAGCCCACCGCGATCAGCTTGTCCATGGCCTCGGGGCTCAGTTCCAGCTTCAGCTCCCGCTCGGTCAGGCGACTGCGCAGGCGACCCAGCTGGATCTCGGTGATGCCGGCGATCTGATCCCGCGCCAATGGCTCGAAAATCACCACTTCGTCGACCCGGTTGATGAACTCCGGCCGGAAGTGGGTGGAAATCGCATCCATCACCGCCGCACGCTGCGCTTCGCGATCACCCACCAACTCCTGGATCTGCACCGAGCCCAGGTTGGAGGTCATGACGATCACGGTGTTCTTGAAGTCCACCGTGCGGCCATGGCTGTCGGTCAGGCGACCGTCTTCGAGCACTTGCAGCAAGATGTTGAACACATCCGGGTGCGCCTTCTCGACTTCGTCCATGAGAATCACCGAGTACGGCTTGCGACGTACGGCCTCGGTCAGGTAACCACCCTCTTCATAACCGACGTAGCCGGGTGGTGCTCCGATCAGGCGAGCCACGGAATGTTTCTCCATGAACTCGGACATGTCGATGCGCACCATCGCCTCTTCGGTATCAAAGAGGAATTCGGCCAGCGCCTTGCACAGCTCGGTTTTACCCACACCGGTCGGGCCGAGGAACATGAACGAACCGCTTGGCCGGTTCGGGTCGGACAACCCGGCACGGGAGCGCCGTACCGCATTGGAAACGGCAACCACCGCTTCATCCTGGCCGATCACACGCTGGTGCAACAGGCTTTCCATCTTCATCAGTTTTTCGCGCTCACCCTCGAGCATTTTCGACACGGGAATGCCGGTCCATTTCGACACGACTTCAGCGATTTCCTCTTCGGTCACCTTGCTGCGCAGCAGCTGGTTCTCGGGTTTGCCATGCTGGTCGACCATTTGCAGGCTGCGTTCCAGGTCCGGGATCACCCCATACTGCAATTCGGCCATGCGGTTAAGGTCGCCTTTGCGGCGGGCCGCTTCCAACTCCTGGCGTGACTGTTCGATCTTTTGCTGGATCTGCGCCGAACCCTGCACCTCGGCTTTTTCCGAGTTCCAGATTTCTTCGAGATCCGAGTACTCACGTTCGTGACGGGCAATTTCTTCCTGGAGTTTTTCCAGGCGTTTCTTCGCCGCGTCATCGCTTTCTTTCTTCAGCGCCTGGGATTCCACCTTCAACTGAATCAAACGGCGTTCCAGACGGTCCAGCACCTCCGGCTTGGAGTCGATCTCCATGCGGATGCGGCTGGCGGCCTCGTCAATCAGGTCGATGGCCTTGTCCGGCAATTGCCGGTCAGTGATGTAGCGATGGCTGAGCTTGGCTGCGGCTATGATCGCGCCGTCGGTGATCGCCACCTTGTGGTGGACCTCGTAGCGCTCTTTCAAGCCACGCAGGATGGCGATGGTGTCTTCTTCGCTCGGCTCATCCACCAGCACTTTCTGGAAGCGCCGTTCGAGAGCCGCATCCTTCTCTATGTATTGGCGGTATTCATTCAGTGTGGTCGCACCAACGCAATGCAGCTCACCCCGCGCCAGGGCCGGCTTGAGCATGTTGCCCGCATCCATCGAACCTTCGCCCTTACCGGCGCCGACCATGGTGTGCAGTTCGTCGATGAACAGAATGATCTGCCCTTCCTGCTTCGACAGCTCGTTGAGCAACGCCTTCAGGCGCTCTTCGAACTCGCCACGGTATTTGGCACCGGCGATCAGCGCCCCCATGTCCAGGGACAGCAAGCGCTTGCCTCTGAGGCCATCGGGCACCTCGCCGTTGATGATGCGCTGGGCCAGACCTTCGGCGATGGCGGTTTTACCAACGCCAGGTTCACCGATCAGCACCGGGTTGTTTTTGGTACGGCGCTGCAGGACCTGGATGGTCCGGCGAATTTCGTCGTCACGGCCAATCACCGGATCGAGCTTGCCCTCCTCGGCACGCTTGGTCAGGTCGACGGTGTATTTGTCCAACGCCTGACGCGCTTCCTCGTGGTTAGGGTCATTGACCGCCTCACCACCACGCAGATTGTTGATCGCGTTTTCCAGGGCCTTCTTGCTCACGCCCTGGCCGAGCAACAGTTTGCCGATCTTGCTGTTCTCGTCCATGGCGGCGAGCAGCACCAGCTCACTGGAAATGAACTGATCGCCCTTCTGCTGGGCCAGGCGATCGGCCTGGTTGAGCAGACGTGCCAGATCCTGCGACATATTCACGTCGCCGGTCGGATTCTGGATTTTCGGCAGTTGGTCGAGTTCTTTGGTCAGCTCTTTACGCAAGCTGTTGACGTCAAAGCCCACCTGCATCAGCAGGGGCTTGATCGAACCGCCCTGTTGCTCGAGCAATGCCTGCATCAAGTGCGCCGGTTCAATGGCTGGATGATCGAGACCGACGGCCAGGGATTGGGCGTCGGACAAGGCTAACTGCAATTTGCTGGTTAAACGGTCTATACGCATGGGTCACCTTCCTTTTGAGCAGGCCGGACCTATGAAACATCCTGAATGAAGAAACCTGCCAGATACCACAATAGATGTGGTCGATTCTGGGAGTTTCAAGCGTCGAGACGTTGATGCAGATCAGACAAGTCTAGCGGTCGAGCCAGATTAGGGAGGCGAATCGGCCGGTGCGCGACGCACGGCGGTAAGAATAGAAGCGCGGATCGGTCACGGTGCAGAATCCGCCGCCGTAAATAGCGGTGACACCGCGAGCTGCCAGACGCAGACGCGCCAGCGTATAGATATCGGCCATGAACTTGCCGGTGTTTTGACTCGGCGTGAAAGCTTGAGCGGCTTCGGGCAATTGCTTGACGAAGGTTTCGCGCACTTCCGGTCCGACTTCAAAGGCTTGCGGACCGATGGCCGGGCCTAACCAGACCAGCACGTCTGCCGGTGGAACAGCCAGACTGTCGAGCGTGGCTTCCAGTACACCGGCCGCCAGCCCGCGCCAACCGGCATGGGCCGCCGCTACGCGGGTACCGGCACGGTCGCAAAACAGCGCAGGCAGGCAGTCGGCAGTCATCGCCGCACAGGCGATGCCCGGTGTTGAAGTCCAACTGGCGTCGGCAGTCACCACCCGGCTCGGGTCCGCATGGGCCACGACAATGCCGTGAACCTGCTGCAACCAGGCCGGTTGAATGGAGAAGTGATCGGTAAGACGACGGCGATTTTCGGCAACGGCTTCGGGGCTGTCATCGACGTGATCGCCAAGATTGAGGCTGTCGAACGGCGCCAGGCTGACGCCGCCCGCACGGGTGGTCACACAGGCCTTGACCCCGGCCGGCGCGGGCCAGTCAGGAATCAGCCAGTCACTCATCCGACAAACGCCTCGCGGTCTTGCTTGAGCAGGGTCAGCAGCCAGACGAAGTCTTCGGGCAGCGGCGACTCCCAGCTCATGCGTACACCGGTGGTCGGATGATCCAGTTCCAGGAACCGCGCATGCAGCGCCTGGCGCGGGAAGTTCTTCAGCGACTCGACCATGGTCGGGTTGGCTGCCGGCGGAATCCGGAAACGACCGCCATAGGCAGGATCTCCGACCAACGGAAAGTTGATGTGCGCCATGTGCACGCGAATCTGGTGCGTACGGCCGGTTTCCAGTTTCACCCGTACATGGGTATGGGAGCGGAAACGCTCCAGCACGCGATAGTGGCTGACGGCCTGCTTGCCACCTTCCATTACGGCCATGCGCTGGCGTTGCTGGCCATGACGACCGATCGGCGCGTTGATCTTGCCGCCGGCCGTCACTACGCCAATCACGATGCACTCGTAGATCCGGCTGACGCTGCGGCTCTGCAACTGTGTTACCAGCTGCGTCTGCGCCTGAATGGTCTTGGCCACCACCATCAGACCGGTGGTGTCCTTGTCCAGGCGGTGCACGATGCCGGCGCGGGGCACATTGATGATGTCCGGCACGTGGTGCAGCAAGGCGTTGAGCAAGGTGCCATCCGCATGGCCGGCGGCCGGATGCACCACCAGGCCCGCGGGTTTGTTGATCACCAGGATGTCGTCGTCTTCATAGACGATGTCCAGGGCGATGTCTTGAGCGACCCATTCGCCCTGAGCTTCCTGCTCGGCGGTGAGTTCAAGAATGGCGCCACCGTGAACGATGTCTCGCGGGCGGACAACCGCCCCATCCACAGTCAGGCGGCCGTCTTTGATCCAGGCGGAAAGGCGCGAGCGCGAGTGCTCAGCGAATAATTGTGCGGCGACTTGATCGAGGCGTTGGCCGCCCAATTCGGACGGCACCTCTGCGCGAAGTTCAATTTTATCGGACATGCTCGGACTGGGCGTCGGCACAGCCTTTGGTTTCGGCTGCGCGCTTGTGGTTAAATACGGCGTCTTTTGCCCCGAGGCTATTCAACGGGGCGCTCATCATAACAGGACGGCCTCGCCCAAGACAGCGGCCGTCATAGGGACGCAAGCCGCCATGCAAGTGAAACACCTGCTGCTGATCGCCATCCTCGCATTGACCGCTGCTTGCTCTTCGAAGGAAGTCGTAGACGAAAACCTGAGCGAAGTCGAGTTGTACCAACAGGCTCAAGCCGATCTGGACAATAATAGCTACACCAGCGCCACTGCCAAGCTGAAGGCTCTGGAATCGCGCTATCCGTTCGGCCGCTATGCCGATCAGGCTCAACTGGAGCTGATCTACGCCAACTACAAGAACGCCGAACCGGAAGCGGCGAAGGCTGCTGCCGAGCGCTTCATTCGCCTGCACCCACAGCACCCGAACGTCGATTACGCCTACTACCTCAAGGGCCTGACGTCTTTCGACCAGGATGTTGGCCTGCTGTCGCGCTTCCTGCCGCTGGACATGACCAAGCGTGACCCGGGCGCCGCTCGCGACTCCTACAACGAGTTCGCCCAACTGACCAGCCGCTTCCCCAACAGCCGTTACGCGCCAGACGCCAAGCAGCGCATGATCTACCTGCGCAACCTGCTGGCAGCCTACGAAATCCACGTGGCCGACTATTACCTGACTCGTCAGGCCTACGTCGCCGCCGCGAACCGCGGTCGCTACGTGGTGGAAAACTTCCAGGAAACCCCTTCGGTCGGCGACGGCCTGGCGGTGATGACCGAGGCCTACCAGCGCCTGCACCTGGACGAACTGGCGGCCACCAGCCTCGAGACCCTGAAGCTGAACTACCCGAACCATCCAAGCCTGGTGGACGGGCAGTTCGTGCCATCGGTCGCCGAAGCGGACAACCGTTCGTGGCTGAGCAAGGCCACCCTGGGCCTGATCGAATCCCGTCCGCCGCTGCCACCGGGAGAAACCCGCGCCAACCAGGACGTGCAGAAGCAATTCCAGGACGCCAAGGACGCGATTCCCAACGAGCTCAAGCCTAAAGACAGCAATGGCGATGTGATCGAAGAAGAGGACCACGAAGCTGAAGGCAACAACGAAGACCGCTCGTGGTTCAGCTACATGACCTTCGGCGTGTTCGACTGATACGACCGGCGGTACAAAAAGGGAGACGCTTGAGTCTCCCTTTTTTATTGCGCCGTTTTTATGCAGCGCGAATCCGCTGTGCGCCTGTCTTGTCCTTGGCTAAACTGGCGGTTCCTCCGTCATAAAGCAGCTCACCATGCTTCGTTTATTATTCTGGATCGCCGTGATTGCCGCCGCTGTCTGGTTCTGGCGCAAGTACAAGAGCCAGTCTTCCGCACCCAAGTCCTCCGCCGAGCTGGAAGCGGCTCCCATGGTCCGCTGCGCCCATTGCGGCGTGCATCTGCCCCGCGACCGTGCGCTGAGCCTTCAACAACAGTGGTATTGCAGCCAGGCTCACCTCGAGCAAGGCCCCGGTTCAAGTGATCGCTGAGACGCCCAGTCCCGGCAACAAACAGGCCCAGCGACTGCTGCGTCTTTATCACCTCTACCGCTTGAGCATCGGCATCACCCTGGTGTTGCTGATTTCCAGCAACATGGACAACCAGTTGCTGACGTCCGCCAATGACGACTTGCTGCGCAGCGGCAGCTGGTTGTACCTGGTGCTGAATATCCTGCTGGTGGTGTTCTTCGAGAACACTCGCCGCCCGACGCAACTGTTGAGCCTGGCGCTGGCCGACGTCCTGCTGCTTTGCGGGTTGTTCTATGCCGGCGGCGGTGTGGCCAGCGCCATTGGCAACTTGCTGATCGTCTCGGTGGCCATCAGCAATACCCTGCTTCGAAGACGCATCGGCCTGCTGATTGCCGCCATCAGCGCACTTGGCATCCTGGGATCGAGCGCCCTGCTGGGTCTCAGCCATCGCGCCAGCCCCAATGATTATTTGCAGGCCGGTACGCTCGGCGTCCTTTGCTTTGCCGCCGCACTGCTGGTACAAGGCCTGGTCCGACGACTGGAAGTGAGCGAAACCCTGGCGCAACAGAAGGCCAGCGAAGTCGTCGGTCTTGAAGCGCTCAATGCATTGATCCTGCAACGCATGCGTACTGGCATCCTGGTGCTTGACGACCAGCGGCGCGTGCAGCTGGCCAATCACAGCGCCCTGGCCCTGCTTGGCTGCGAGCGCCTCGAAGGCCGACGAATAGACGAACAGGTCCCCTCCCTGGTCGAGCGTCTGCAGTTGTGGATCAACAACCCGACCCTGCGCCCGCAAAGCCTGAAGATCGCCAGCAGTGGCCTGGAGCTGCAGCCGAGCTTCATCGCCCTGGACCCCAGCCCGCATCACCAGACCCTGGTCTTTCTCGAAGACCTCGCACAGATCACCCAACAGGCCCAACAACTGAAACTCGCCGCGCTCGGCCGCCTGACTGCCGGTATCGCCCATGAAATCCGCAATCCGCTGGGCGCCATCAGTCACGCCGCGCAGCTATTGCGAGAGTCTGAGGAACTGAATGCCGCGGATCGACGTCTGACACAGATTATTCAAGACCACTCTCAGCGCATGAATCGGGTTATCGAAAACGTCCTGCAACTGTCACGCCGCCAGCAAACCGTAGCACAACGGCTTGACCTGAAGCCGTGGCTGGAACGGTTCGTAACGGCCATCGGCGAGCAGGCGAGCGAGCGCCAGAAGATCCATCTACGCATTGCTTGCGGTGACTTCAAGACCTTGATGGACCCCGATCAGCTGGAACAGATCCTCGACAACCTGATACGCAATGCATGGCGCCACAGCGCCCTGAACCACGACCAGGCACAGGGCTGGCTCGAGTTGTTCATCGATCCCGACAGCCAGTTGCCGATCCTCGAGATCCTCGACGACGGCCCCGGCGTGGCCCCGGAGCACCAGGCGCAATTGTTCGAGCCTTTCTTTACCACCAGCCACCAGGGCACTGGCCTGGGGCTTTACCTGTCCCGCGAGCTGTGCGAAAGCAACCAGGCCCGCCTGGACTTCAAGTCACGCCAAGGCGGCGGCTGCTTTCGCATTACCTTTGCTCACGGACGCAAACAAGGTTGAACATGAGCCCACGGCAAAAAGTCCTGATCGTCGACGACGAACCGGACATCCGCGAACTCCTGGACATTACCCTGGGGCGGATGAAACTCGACACCTTCACCGCCCGTAACGCTGGCGAAGCCCTCGCCCTGCTCCAGCGCGAGACGTTCGACCTGTGCCTGACCGACATGCGTTTGCCCGACGGCAGCGGCCTCGAGCTCGTACAGCACATCCAGCAACGCTACCCCCAGGTCCCGGTGGCCATGATTACGGCCTATGGCAACCTCGACACGGCGATCAATGCGCTGAAGGCCGGTGCATTCGATTTTCTGACCAAGCCGGTGGACCTCACGCGCCTGCGGGAACTGGTGACCAGCGCCTTGCTGCTGCCCGCCCCTGGCACCGCCATCGATCGCCGCTTGCTGGGCGACTCGCCGCCCATGCGCACCCTGCGCAAGCAGATCGACAAACTGGCCCGCAGCCAGGCACCGGTGTACATCAGTGGCGAGTCCGGCAGTGGCAAGGAACTGGTGGCCCGGCTGATTCATGAGCGCGGACCTCGGGCCCATCAACCCTTCGTCCCGGTCAATTGCGGTGCGATTCCCACCGAGCTGATGGAAAGCGAGTTTTTCGGCCACCGAAAAGGCAGCTTCAGCGGTGCCATCGAGGATAAGCCCGGATTGTTCCAGGCCGCCCACGGTGGCACCCTGTTCCTCGACGAAGTGGCAGACCTGCCTCTGGCCATGCAGGTCAAACTGCTGCGCGCCATCCAGGAGAAAGCTGTCCGCAGCGTCGGCGGGCAAGTCGAGGTGGTGGTCGATGTGCGCATCCTGTGCGCCACCCACAAAGACCTGGGTGCCGAAGTCGCTGCCCAACGTTTTCGCCAGGATCTGTACTACCGCCTCAATGTGATCGAGCTGCGGGTTCCACCGCTGCGCGAACGCCGTGACGACATCGAAACGTTGGCCAGCCATGTGCTCAAGCGCCTGGCTGCGGACACCGGGCAGCCCGCGGCAAAACTCCAGCCCAATGCCCTCGATGCGCTCAAAAGCTACCGTTTCCCGGGCAATGTACGGGAGCTGGAGAACATGCTCGAACGGGCTCACACCTTATGCGAGAACAGGCAGATCGAGGCCAGCGACCTGCGTCTGGCCGAAGGCAACTGTGCCACCGAAGGCGGTGTGCCGGACCTCACCCAGATCGACAACCTGGAGGCATACCTGGAAAACGTTGAACGCCAGTTGCTTCTCCAGGCGCTGGAAGAAACCCGCTGGAACCGCACGGCGGCGGCTCAGCGGTTGAATCTGTCGTTTCGGTCGATGCGCTACAGGCTGAAGAAATTAGGCCTGGATTGAGGGCCTCTTCGCGAGCAGGCTCGCTCTCACAGGGGAATGCGATCAAGTGTGGGAGCGAGCCTGCTCGCGAAGGCCATCTGACAGATGCCAAATCTTTCCAGGTCAGATCCGCCCGGTCGGCGCATAGGGTGCCGGATCGATGATCGGCGCCCTGCCCAACATCACATCAGCGAACAACTGACAGGACGCCGGCGCCAGTACCAGTCCGTTGCGGTAGTGCCCGCAATTGAGCCAGAGACCGTCGAACCCCGGCACCTGGCCAATATAGGGGATGCCCTCCGGCGAGCCTGGCCGCAACCCGGCCCAGTGCCCCACCACCTCGGCGTCGGCCAATGCCGGAATCAACTCCACGGCCGAAGCCTTGAGGCTTTCGAGTGCCGATTCGGTAGGCGTCTTGTCGTAGCCTTCATGTTCCAGGGTACTGCCAATCAGGATGTGCCCATCGCGCCGCGGAATCGCATAACGCCCTTTGGCCAGCACCATGCTCGGCAGGAAATCCGCCGCGCACTTGTAGAGGATCATCTGCCCTTTCACCGGTTCGACCGGCAACTCAAGGCCCAGGCTCTTGAGCAAATCGCCGCTCCAGGCACCAGCGGTCAGGACCACCTGATCGCCAAGGATCGAGCCCGTGGAGGTCTGCACACCGACTATTTTTTTGTCTTGCTGAATAAACCCGCTGACTTCGCATTGCTCATGAATCGTCACGTTCGGCAGCGCCTGCAATGCTGCCTTGAGCGACTTCACCAGCCGTGGGTTGCGCACGTTGGCCACGTCGGCCATGTAGATCGCCCGGGAAAAACCGCCACCGAGCACCGGCACCGCATCGTGGGCCACCGAGATATCCACAGCCCGTAGCGGACGGCCCTCCCGCGCGGCCCAGGCCAGCGCCTCGGCTTCATCGTCCAGGTCCAGCCAGTACAGGCCTGTGGTATGCACCTCGGGATCGATCCCGGTGGCAGCAAACAAGCGTTCGCCCAGCTGTGGATAAAAATCCTGGGACCAATGGGCCAGCGCGGTCACCGCAGGGCTGTAGCGCCATGGATAGAGCGGAGAAACGATGCCACCGCCCGCCCAGGACGATTCCCGGCCGAGGTCCGAACGATCCAGCAGCACGATACTCCGCACCTGGGACGCGAGATTGAACGCTGTCAGCAGGCCAATTACCCCGCCACCGACGATCACCACTTGCTGTTGCCTGGTCATGTTCTGATCCAACCGTTAAAGAGACAGAGGCGCAAAGGGCGCCAAAAAAGAAAACTCAGCGACCCCAACAATCCTTGGTTGTCAGGCCGGCCGCAGCATTGACCATGCTTCTGACACCGGTGTTGGTGAGCGTGAAATCACCACACTTGTCAGTGGCCATGGCGGTGCCGCTCTTGCGTGTTGCCGTCAGCAGGTAAGTCTGGTCGGTCAGGGTCGGCATGATGCTGTAGTAGTCGTTGCCGGCGCTGAGGCCGGTGGCATTGGTGTAGACGTTGGTTTTCGAATAATGGCGCTCGAGGATCTGCGCCTGTTCGGAAAGCAGGCCGGCGACTTCGGTGCGACGTCCCTTCTTCACATACTCGGTGAGGCTCGGATAGCCAATGGTGATGACGATCCCGATGATCGCAATCACGATCATGATTTCGATCAGGGTAAAACCACGGTTGGATCTGCGCATGCCTCAACTCTCACTTACTGTATTTGTCGCCACATGATGCGACGGCTGCCGCCGCCGGATTTTTCCACCAGCGAGCTGATACCGCCACTGGAATCGTTCACGATCTTGCGGGTCGCACCGTTGACGATGGCGTTCAGGGTCGGGATCCCACCGGTAAAGACAACGCCGCTGGACACAATGTCGGCACTGTCGACCACACCGTCACCGTTGGAGTCGAGCACCGCGTAATTGAGCATCTTACCGCTGAACGCATCGAGTTCGACCAGTTTGCCGGTACCAAAGCTGGCGCAAGGGTCTGTGGTATCCACGCTTGCCGTGGTAAAGACGACCCGCCCGAGCACCAGGCTGGCCTGATTGATCACCCGCTCACCCGACAGCCCGCCGCTGTAAACCAGTGGCAGGTACCAACCCTTTTCTGCCGGATAGGTCACCTCGTTCTGGCTGGTGGTGATCAACTGCCCCGAACTTGCGGAAAACACCCCGGTCACTGCCTGGGCCTGCAAACTGGAGGTGGTGATCTGGCCAGAACCACCGTCCGCGTCCCATACCGCATAGAACGCCTGCAGGTCCTTGTTGGTTTTGTCTGCCGTCTCGTTGAATTTCCCGGTGCCGAAAAACACCACCTTGCCCCCCAAGGGATTGTCCGCCAGCAACGGCTGCGCGGTGATGGGCTGGGTAGCGCCACCGGCGGTGGTAAACAACGGCTTGCCGGCAAATGCGAGCCCCCAGGTGTCCGTGGTGGCGCCACTGAGGTCGAACTTCCAGAGCCGCCCCTTGAGATCGCCGCCATAGGCTGCCTGCACCACATTCTGCGCGTTCACCTTGAGTTTCACCGAAGACAGCCCGTTAGTGGTTTCGCTGCTGTCGATCACGATTTTCCTGATCAGGCTGCCGTCGCGGATGTCCACCACGTACAACGCCGCCACCCCCGAA
>Ga0068823_101430_pt1 | contig 11861 bp, 10 predicted proteins | sample Hof3ISUMetaT_20_FD_68482 | JGI IMG/M metagenome (GOLD analysis project Ga0068823, IMG submission 68482) | Enriched soil aggregate microbial communities from Iowa State university to study microbial drivers of carbon cycling -... | ecosystem: Environmental > Terrestrial > Soil > Agricultural land... | reverse complement strand
CTATCGCCTGACCCTCAAAGTGCGCGAATTGAGTGAGGGATTTCGCGATGAACAATGGATTTCTTCGATCGCCGCGCCGTTGCTCGGCGAACTGCTGCAAGAGGTGGTTTGGCCGACGGACCTGTGTACGCTGGATGGCGACGCCATGGTCATTCGCGAAACCACTCATCGCTTCAGCCGCCTTTCGTTCCACCGCTCCATGGTCGGCCGGCGCCTGCCGCTGCTGATGACCGCCACCGGGCGTGCCTACTTTGCGTTCTGCCCGCCTGCCGAACGCGAAGAGTTGATCGAGTTGATGATCAGCCGCGACGACGAACAGTCGCCGCTGGCTGCCGATCGCCGTTTTGTCGACCGGCTGGTACAGCACACCGTCGCCAAGGGGTATGGCGAAAACAACTCGCATTGGGGGCAGGAGCGCAAGATTGCGGCCATTGCGATACCCATCACCTTTGAGGCGAGGCTGATGGGGTGTCTGAATCTGGTCTACATTGCCAAAGCGATGTCCGTCGAGGAAGCGGCCCGACGTTACCTGCCGGCGATGCAAGGCGTGGTGCAGAAGATCCAGAGCCAGTTGGTCGGTTCATCTGACTGAACGCTATGGGGGCGTAATGGTTGTCTATGCAGCGTTTTCCAGATGATCGCGGTAAAACCGGCGAAGAACGATGACGCGATTACAAGCCATCCCTCAGCGCCTTGAGGTATTCGGGGCTATTACCGATCGAGTTGTGCCCGGTGCCCGCAATCACCTGCAACGTCGCCACGCCTGGGGGGAAATGGCTGTAGAGGCGCCGGGTGCTTGCGCCTGGAATCACCTCGTCGTGCTCAGCGGCGATCAGGCGCGTCGGCACCGTTATGTGCTCGGCGTAGCGCCAGGATTCGAATTTATCCTTGAGCAGCCATCGTACCGGCAGCCAGCGGAACTGGCGTTCCGCCAGTTCCTCCAGGCTGTTGTACGGCGTGATCAGCAGCAGTTTCGCCGCCGGCCGATAGCTGGCCAGGCGCACCGCGACCCCCGAGCCCAGGCTGCGTCCGACCACGGCCACCTGCGGGTGGTCGGCGTAGACCTTGTCGAACAAGGTCATGGCATCGCGAGCAATCGCTTCTTCGGACGGTGAACCGCTGCTGCCACCGTATCCACGGTAGTGCAGCAGATAAAGGGCATGGTCGGGGAAGGCCCGGTCAAACTCCGCCAGGCTGCGCGAGACGTCCTCGGCATTGCCGCCGAAATAAATCAGCGCCTTGGGGCCGGCATGCGGGCGCACCGACACCCGCACCTGCGCCTCGTCCACCGGCAACGTCAACAACGTCCCGGGCGCGTCGACGGCGCGGGGCTGCGGGTAGTAGATGAGCGCGCGCTGAAACACGAACAGGGCCGCACAGAGCGCCAGGTACAGCGCGGCGGCGATGACGACGAGTAACACCAGTGTTCGGGACATTCGGCTAACGTTAGTGGGCGGCATTGACGGCTCCGGATGCTGTCAGAGTGTAGCTGGCGGTAAAGGAGGGCACCGATGCCCATCGCGCTCAAGTGGCTCAACGTGTTGCCGGCGGAAAGAGCGGCGCTGGCCCTGGGTTTCGCGTTCCATTTCTGCGTGCTCGCCAGCTATTACCTGGTGCGACCGTTGCGCGATGCCCTGGGCCTTGAAGGCGGCGTCGAGCAGTTGCAGTGGCTGTTCACCGCCACCTTCGTGGTGATGCTGCTGATGGTACCGGTGTTCGGCGCGCTGGCGTCGCGGCTGCCGGCCACGCGTTTCGTGCCCTTGATTTACCGGGCGATTGCCGTGTCGATGCTGGTGTTTGGCCTGCTGATTGGCAACCACGTCGCGCCGGTGACAGTCGGACGGGTGTTCTTTGTCTGGATCAGCCTCTACAACCTGTTCATCGTCTCGATTTTCTGGAGCGTGCTGGTCGACCGCTTCTCCAACGAGCAGGGGCGACGGTTGTTCGGCTGCATCGCGGCCGGCGGCACCCTGGGTACCTTTATCGGCCCCTTGCTGGCGGCGACCATGGCCACGCGTCTGGGCCCGTTGGCGTTGACCTTCGCCGCGGCGCTGCTGCTGGAACTGGCGGTGCGTTGCTATCGCGGGCTGTTGGCGAAAACGCAAGCACAGCAGGGAAAGGGGTTATTGGACGAACGGCGCCTGGGCGGCAGCATGCTCGCCGGGATCACGCTGATCCTGCGCTCGCCTTATCTGCTGGGGTTGGTGGCCTTCATGCTGCTGCATACCAGTGCCGCGACTTTGTTGTATTTCGAGCAGGGACGGATCGTCGCTGGCAGCTACGCTGATGTAGGCAGCAGGACGCAATTCTTCGCCGTGGTCGATTTGCTGGTGTCGGCGCTGACCCTGATCTGTCAGTTGCTGCTCACGGCGCCGTTGATTCGTCTGCTGGGTATCGGCGGCGCGCTGCTGGCGTTGCCCATCGCGACAGTCGTGGCGTTTTGCGCCATGGCACTGGCGCCGGTGCCGGCCAGCGTGGCACTGGCCCAGGGGCTGCGCCGTGCGGTGGAGTTCGGCATTGTCCGGCCGGCGCGTGAGGTACTGTGGACGGTGGTCAGCCGTGAAGAGAAGTACAAGGCCAAGAACGTGATCGAAACCTTGGTCTATCGGGGCGGCGACGCCGCCAGTGGTTGGCTGTCGGCGGGTCTGACAGCCCTGGGCGCAGGCTTCGGCCTGGTCGCGCTGGCGGTCGTGCCGGTGGCGGGGGTGTGGGGCGGATTGTGCCTGTGGCTGGCCAGGCGTCAGGCGCGCCTGGCCGAAACCGCACCACCGCGGAGGGAAACGTCATGAGCCATGCGCAAGGTTTGACCCGCAGGCAAATACTCACGCTGGCCGCCGCCGCTTCGGCGGTCTTCACGCTCGGCCCGAGCGGTGCGCAAACCTCGCCAGCGGCGGGAACAGGAGGCAAGACCATGATGACCCGCGTCATTCCTTCCAGCAAAGAGCCATTGCCCGCTGTCGGCCTGGGCACCTATCGCGGCTTTGATGTGGCGCCTTCGGATCCTGCGTACCGCAGCTTGCCCGCGGTGCTTGACGCGTTGTTCGAAAAGGGCGGCAAGGTCATCGACAGCTCACCCATGTACGGTCGCGCCGAGCAGACCACCGGCGAGCTGCTGTCGATTCACGAGCCACGATCGCCGGCCTTTTTGGCGACCAAGGTGTGGACCCGTGGGCGCGAGGAAGGCATCGCGCAGATGGAACAATCGTTCAAGCTGCTGCAGACCGATCGCATCGACCTGATGCAGATCCACAACCTGCTGGACTGGAAAACCCACCTGCCGACCCTGCGCCAGTGGAAGGAAGAAGGACGCATTCGCTACATCGGCATCACCCATTACACCGCGTCTGCCTATGACGAAGTGGAGGCCGTGCTCAAGGCCGAACAACTGGATTTCCTGCAGATCAACTACGCGCTGGATGATCGCGGCGTCGAAAAACGCATCCTGCCGCTGTGTCGCGACCGCGGCGTTGCGGTGATCTGCAACCGGCCGTTCGGCGGCGGTGGATTGATCGCGCGGTTGCAGGGCAAACCGTTGCCCGGTTGGGCCGCGCAAGTCGGGATCAAGAGTTGGCCACCTTTGGCACTCAAGTTCCTGTTGTCGCATTCGGCGGTGACCTGCGTCATCCCCGGCACCGGCAACCCGCGCTACATGACGGAAAACGCCAGCGCCGGTTTCGGCCCGATGCTCACCGATGCCCAGCGTCATCAATTGATTGCCTTGGTGGATTGACGCCAACGCAGGTTTTGGCAGACAGGTTTCGACAGGCGTGTTCCTGACTACACTGATGGGGGTCCGAAAAACCCGAGCTTGCAAGACATCCCCCGACCATTACCCAAAAGGAGATCGAACATGACTATCCGTATTGGCGATGAGGCACCGGATTTCACCGCCGACAGTACCGAGGGACCGATCCACTTCCACGAATGGATCGGCGACAAATGGGCCATCCTGTTCTCGCACCCCAAGGACTTCACGCCCGTCTGCACCACCGAGCTTGGCTATATGGCCCGGCTGAAGCCCGAGTTCGACAAACGCAACACCAAGATCGTCGGCTTGAGCATCGACCCGGTCAGCGACCACCGCGCCTGGGTTGGCGACATCGAGGAAACCCAGGGCCATGCGGTCAACTATCCCATGATCGGTGACGACAACCTGGTGGTGGCCAAGCTCTACGACATGATTCACCCAAATGCCAGCGGTGGCCAGCGCACCGCCGTGGACAATGCCACGGTTCGTTCGGTGTTCATCATCGGCCCGGACAAGAAGGTCAAGGCGATGCTGATCTACCCGATGAGCGCCGGGCGTAATTTCGACGAGGTGCTGCGCCTGCTCGACTCGCTGCAACTGAACGCCAAACACACCGTCGCCACGCCGGTGAACTGGCGTCCGGGCGAAGACGTGATCATTCCGACGTCGGTTTCCGACGAGGAGGCGAGGAAGAAATACCCGGATGGGTTCAAGACCCTCAAACCGTATCTGCGCGTGGTGCCGCAACCCAAGTAGGTCCTGGTGGGTGACCTGTACACCGCTCCTGCGGGAACGGTGTGCAGGGGAATGCTGTTCACTTAAGCATAGGAATTTATGTGAAACGTGGGGTGTACATATCCATTCCTGCGGTAACGGATATACACCCAGTCCAGAAGCCCCCAAACCTAAAAGGGGGTGTACAGGGCGGCCTTCAATCACACCAGGTATTTACGAAACCACTCCAGCGTTCGTTCCCAGGCCAGCTTCGCCGCCGCCTCGTCATAACGCGGCGTGGAGTCGTTATGAAAGCCATGGTTGGCACCGGGGTAGATATAGGCCTCATAGGTCTTGCCACCGGCCTTCAGCGCCTGCTCATACGCGGGCCAGCCTTCGTTGATGCGCGTATCCAGTTCGCCGTAGTGCAGCATCACCGGCGCCTTGATCCGGGGCACGTCCTTGGCGTCCGGTTGCCGGCCATAGAACGATACGGCGGCCCCCAGTTCCGGGTAAGCCACGGCTGCCGCGTTGGTGACGCCACCGCCATAACAGAAACCGGTGATGCCGACTTTTCCACTGGCGTCGGGATGCTTCATCATCCACTCGACGGCGGCAAAGAAGTCATTCATGAGCTTTTGCGGGTCGACCTGTTCCTGAAGCGCCCGGCCTTTGTCGTCGTTGCCGGGGTAGCCGCCGACCGAACTCAGGCCATCGGGGGCGAGGGCGATGAAACCGGCCTTGGCCAGGCGCCGCGCGACGTCCTCGATATAAGGGTTCAGCCCGCGGTTTTCATGCACGACCACCACCGCCGCGACCTTGCCGGCCGCTTTTGCCGGACGCACCAGATAGGCACGCACCTGCCCGTTGCCCTTGGGCGAGGGGTAGGTGACGTACTCGGCGATGATATCCGGGTCGGTGAATTCGACCTGTTCGGCGAGGGCGTAGTCCGGGCTCAGGGATGCCAGCAGCGCACCGGCGGTCAAGCCGCCCAGGGTGAACAGCGCGGCACGGTCGAGAAATTCGCGCCGGTTGATCAGGCCATGGGCGTAGTAGTCGTAGAGTTCCAGCAGTTGCGGGGAAAAGTCTTTTGCAGTGAGTCGGGTCATCGGTGCGCTTCCTCTTTGGCGGATTGATGGCTCTGGCTGCGACATGCGCTGTGGTCAACCGAGACACTGCGCCCCGGCTTTCGCCACTTGGGCATCCTGTTCGGCCTTGACCCCGGACACTCCGACCGCGCCGATCACCTGGCCGTCGTGCGTGATCGGCACTCCGCCTTCGAGCGAGGTCAGCAGCGGTGCGGACAGGAAGGCCGTGCGCCCGCCGTTGACCATCTCTTCATAACCTTTGGATTCACGCCGCCCCAGGGCCGAGGTGCGGGCTTTTTCGAGGGCGATGTAGGCGCTGATGGGCGACGCGCCATCGAGGCGTTCGAGGGCCAGGGGATGACCACCGTCATCGACCACGACAATGGTCACCGGCCATTGGTTGTCCAGGGCCTCGGTGCGCGCGGCAGCGAGTATCCGGCTGACTTCGGCCTGGCTCAGGACGGCTTTGCTGTTCATGGGCGTTCTCCAGTGGGGCGTTATTGGGACAGGGCGTCTTCGACCAGTTCGATCCAGTGCCGGACGGGGGTTCGGCCCGCGCCGTCGAGGTGCGATTGGCAGCCGATGTTGGCGGTGACGATGACTTCGGGGTAGCCGCTTTCCAGGGCATTCATCTTGTTGTCGCGCAGCTGTCGAGCCAGTTCCGGTTGGGTCAGCGAATAGGTGCCCGCCGAACCGCAGCACAAATGGCTGTCTGGAACAGTGGTGAGGTTGAACCCCAGGCGGATAAGCAGCTTCTCCACCGCGCCACCGAGTTTTTGCGCATGCTGCAAGGTACAAGGGCAATGGAACGCCACGCGGTGGGCGTTATGGATGCCCAGCTGTTCCAGTGGTTCGTCGCGCAATACCTCCACCAGGTCCCGGGCCAGGGCGCTGACCTTTTTCGCCTTGTCGGCATAGGCCGGGTCACGCTCGAGCAGGTGCCCGTAATCCTTGATAAAGGCACCGCAACCGCTGGCGGTTTGCACGATGGCTTCGGCGCCTTGTTCAATGCCCGGCCACCAGGCATCGATGTTGTGGCGGGCCCGATCGAGGCCGGCCGCCTGGGCGTCGAGGTGATAATCCACGGCGCCGCAGCACCCGGCCTCGCGGGCCGGCATGATGCCGATGCCCAGCCGGTCCAGCACCCTGGCGGCGGCCACGTTGGTATTGGGCGACAGTGTGGGCTGCACGCAACCTTCGAGCATCAGCACTTGCCGGGCATGGCGGGTGGCGGGACGCGGCTTGGGTACCGGGAGGTTGCGTGGCAGTTTGCTCTGCAGCGTACCAGGCAGCAGCGCGCGCAATGTCTGGCCGCTGTTGACCAGGTGCTTGAACAGGTCCGGATGCGGCACCAGCGCACGCAGCCCCTCGCGCAACAGACGCTGGCCGATCGGTCGCGGCACCGCCGCATCGACCACGGCCCGGCCGATGTCGAGCAAGTTGTGGTAATCGACCCCCGACGGGCAGGTGGTCTCGCAGTTGCGGCACGACAGGCAGCGATCCAGATGCAATTGGGTCTTTGCCGTGACTTCGTTGCCCTCCAGCACCTGCTTGATCAGGTAGATGCGCCCGCGCGGGCCGTCGAGCTCATCGCCGAGCAACTGATAGGTCGGACAGGTGGCATTGCAGAAGCCGCAGTGCACGCAGGTGCGCAGGATGCTGTCGGCCTCTTCGGCGCGGGGCAGTTGGCGGGCGCGTTCGCTCAAGGTGGTCTGCATGATTCATAACTCCGCGTACAGGCGTCCGGGGTTGAAGATGCCTTGGGGATCCAGTTGCTGCTTGAGCTGTTGGTGGTAGCGCAGCAGCGCGTCCGGCAGCGGCTGGAAGGGCGTGTCCGTGAGCCCGTGGCTGTAGCAGGTAACGTGCCCCCCAGCCTCGGCGACGACCTTGCGGATGAACGGTGCCTGGGCATCGGATTTGAGCCAGCGCTGGGCACCGCCCCAATCGATCAGTTGCCGACCGGGCAGGGACAGGCGCGGTGTGTTGTTGGGCACGGACAGGCGCCACAGTGGCTGGTCTTCGTCGAAGAAAGCCAGGCGCTGTTCGTTGAGATCGGCCCAATATGAAGGGTCGAGCAGCTCGCCACCCAAGCGATCATGGGCGGCCGCCACCGAACCTTCGCCGCCCTCGAGTCGCAGGTGCAGGGACTCGCCGTCATGACAGGCGGCACTGATCGGCAGCGGTTGCTGGCCCCATTCCGCCAGGCGCAGCAAGGCATGCTCGACGCTCATCGGCAGGCTGATGCTCAGGCTCTGGCGGGGCTTGGGCAGGACCTTGAGCGAAACCTCGGTGATCAGGCCCAGGGTGCCGTAACTGCCGGCCATCAGGCGCGACAGGTCGTAACCGGCGACGTTTTTCATGACCTCGCCACCGAAGCGCAAGTGCTTGCCCAGCCCGGTGATCACCCGCGTACCGAGCACGAAATCCCTCACCGACCCCGACCATGGCCGACGCGGCCCCGACAGCCCGCAAGCGATCATGCCGCCGACGGTGGCGCCGTCGCCGAAGGCAGGCGGTTCGCAGGGCAACATCTGCTGCGCGGCGTCCAGCACCTTCGCCAGCTCCGACAGTGGCGTGCCGCAGCGCACTGTAATCACCAGCTCTGTGGGGTCGTAGCGGACGATGCCCCGGTGCGATCGCGTATCGAGTATTTCCCCCGCTGTGACGCGACCCAGGAACGCCTTGCTGTTGGCGCCCTGAATGCGCAGCGGCGTGGCGTTGGCCAACGCCTGGTTGACCTGCTCCAGCAGCGCAGCGCTGTCATCGAGATCGGCGGTTTCCTGCATCAGAAGCGCTCCAGGTCAGGGAAGGGCAGTTGCCCGGCATGCACATGCATCGCGCCAAACTCGGCGCAGCGGTGCAGGGTCGGTATGTTCTTGCCGGGATTGAGCAGGCCGCCGGGGTCGAAGGCCGCCTTGACGGCGTGGAACAGGGTCAGCTCATCGCTGTTGAACTGCGCGCACATCTGGTTGATCTTTTCCCGGCCTACGCCGTGTTCACCGGTAATGCTGCCGCCGACCTTCACGCACAGCTCGAGGATCTTGCCGCCCAGGGCTTCGGCGCGATCCAGTTCGCCAGGGGTGTTGGCATCGAACAGGATCAGCGGGTGCATGTTGCCGTCGCCGGCGTGAAAGACGTTGGCGACCCGCAGGCCGTACTCGGCCGAGAGCTCGGCGATGGCCTTGAGCACGCCGGGCAGCTCACGGCGCGGAATGGTGCCATCCATGCAATAGTAATCCGCAGACAGGCGGCCCACCGCCGGAAAGGCATTCTTGCGCCCGGCCCAGAACCGTACGCGCTCGGCCTCATCCCGGGCCTGGCGCACTTCGGTGGCGCCGGCCTGCTCCAGCACCTGGCGCACGCGGTCGCAATCGTCACGCACGTCGGCTTCGACGCCGTCGAGTTCGCACAGCAGGATGGCTTCGGCCTCGACCGGATAACCGGCGTGGATAAAGTCTTCGGCGGCGCGGATGGCCAGGTTGTCCATCATCTCAAGGCCTCCCGGAATGATACCGGCGGCAATGATGTCGCCCACGGCGCGGCCGGCTTTTTCCACGGAGTCGAATGCCGCCAGCAGCACCTTGGCCGACTGTGGCTTGGGCAGCAGCTTGACCGTGATCTCCGTGATCACCCCGAGCATGCCTTCGGAACCGGTGAACAAGGCCAGCAGGTCAAGGCCGGGGGAATCCAGGGCCTCGGAGCCCAGGGTCAGGTGTTCGCCGTCGACGGTGAGGATGTCCACCTTGAGCAGGTTGTGCACGGTCAGGCCGTATTTCAGGCAATGCACGCCGCCGGCGTTTTCGGCGACGTTGCCGCCAATGGAACAGGCGATTTGCGAGGACGGGTCGGGCGCGTAGTACAGGCCGAATGGCGCGGCAGCCTGGGAAATCGCCAGGTTGCGCACCCCTGGCTGGACCCTGGCGGTGCGGGCGGCGGGGTCGATCTGAAGGATCTGGTTGAAGCGGGCCATCACCAGCAGTACGCCTTTTTCCAGGGGCAATGCGCCGCCGGACAGGCCGGTACCGGCACCCCGGGCGACGACCGGTACCCGGCGTGCGTGACACAGGCGCAATACACCCTGGACCTGGGCAATGTCCCGCGGCAGCACCACCAGCATCGGCGTGGTGCGGTAGGCGCTCAGCCCATCGCATTCGTACGGCTTGAGTTCTTCCTGCTGGTGCAGGATTTCCAGGTCGGGCAACTGCGTGCGCAAGGCCTGCAACAGCGCGGTCTTGTCGACCTCTGGCAGAGCGCCATCAACGCGTTCATCGTAGAGAATGTTCATAGTCGTTTTACGATACTCCGTCCATGGAAGCCCGGGCGATTGCCGTAATGCTGATCACTTACTTGTGAGCCCCAGCCCCACATTTGTGGCGAGGGGATTTATCCCCGTTGGGCTGCGGAGCGGCCCTCAGCGTCCGTTCAAACAGAACGAGTTGTTGGCATTTACGACTGCTTCGCAGCCGAACGGGGATAAATCCCCTCGCCACAAGGGAACAGCATTTGGGTGATTGCCCGGGTTGTCCGATCAATGGCCGCCCACCACCATATGACTGAACGGTGCGACATAGGCCTGCAACGTCACCAGGCCGCCCACCAGGATCGCCAGGACGATCGAGTGGAAAAACACATAGCGCAGGATCTCCCCTTCATGGCCATACCAACGGGTGGCGGTGGAGGCCACCACGATCGACTGGGCGTCGACCATCTTGCCCATGACCCCGCCGGAACTGTTGGCGGCGGCCATCAGCACCGGGCTGAGCCCCAGTTGCTCGGCGGTCACCTTTTGCAGGCCGCCGAACAGCACGTTGGAGGCGGTGTCCGAGCCGGTCAGGGCCACGCCGAGCCAGCCGAGCAGGGTGCCGAACATCGGATAGAAAATCCCGGTCGCGGCAAAGGCCAGGCCCATGGTCGCATCCAGCCCCGAGTAGCGGGTGAGGAAGCCCAGGGCGAGCATCGCGGTAATGGTGATCAGTGAGTAGCGCACCACCCACAGCGTGCGCAGGTATTGGTGGATCAGCTGCGGGATGGAGTAGCCCATCAACAGCCCGCCGAGAATCGCCGACAGCAGAATGCCGGTGCCGGTGCTGGTGAACCAGGTGAACTTGTAGATCGCTTCTTCGGTTTTCGGCGCAGGCACCACGGGCGGAACCTTTTCGATCTGCTGGTGAATCGTGGTGAAGGTCAGGGTCGGAGCGAAAATCGGGTTCGCCTCGCGCAGCGGTTTACCCTGGGGGTCCAGTTTGGCCGCGCTGGTGGCCGGATCGATCGCCGGGCGGGTGTCGAACATGTTCTTGAAGCCTTGGGTCCCCCAGGCGAAAACGAAGACCGTGAGGATGATCCACGGCATCCAGGCGCGCATCACTGCCGGCTTGACGTCGCTGGCAAAGGCCGCGCTGGCGACCGGTTTTTCGTCATGTTCCTCGGCGATGGTCGAGTTGTCGACGCGCCCGGACAGGGCGGCGGAGGTATGCACGGTGGCCGGTTTCCACACTTTCAAGAAGCCCGTCAGGCAGGCCATGGAAATCAGCGCGGCGATCACGTCCACCAGCATCGGCCCGTGATAGTTGGACACGATGAACTGCGGGACGGCAAAACTGACCCCGGTCACCAGGATCGCCGGCCAGATTTCCAGCATCTTGCGCCAGCCGGCGAAGGCCCAGATCAGCCAGAAGGGCACGATTACCGAGAAAAATGGCAGTTGCCGACCGACCATCATCGACAGTTCCATTTCATCGAGCCCGGTGACTTTGGCCAGGGTGATGATCGGCGTACCCAGGGCACCGAAGGCAACGGGGGCGGTATTGGCGATCAGCGCCAGTCCCGAAGCGGCCAGTGGTGAAAAGCCCAGGCCGATGAGGATCGCCCCGGTCACCGCCACCGGCGTACCGAACCCCGCTGCGCCTTCGAAAAAGGCGCCGAAGCAAAAGGCGATCAGCAGCAATTGCAGGCGGCGATCGTCGGTGATCCGCGCCAGGGAGTCCTGCAGCACTTTGAACGAGCCGTTTTCGGTGGTCAGCCGGTGCAGGAAAATGATGTTCAACACAATCCAGCCGATGGGCAGCAAACCGTTGGCGGCACCGTACAGCGCCGCCGACCCGGCCATGCCGGCGGGCATGCCGAAGGCGAAAATCGCGATGACCAGGGCCGAGGCCAGGGCGAGCAGTGCCGCCAGGTGTGCCTTGACATGGAAGAAGGCCAGGGCTGCGAGCATCACCACTACCGGCACGGCTGCCATGAGGGTCGAAAGCACCGGGTTGTTGAACGGATCGTAGATTTGCTGCCAGACCATGTTCCACCTCTGCTTTTTT
>Ga0068823_107558_pt1 | contig 11962 bp, 11 predicted proteins | sample Hof3ISUMetaT_20_FD_68482 | JGI IMG/M metagenome (GOLD analysis project Ga0068823, IMG submission 68482) | Enriched soil aggregate microbial communities from Iowa State university to study microbial drivers of carbon cycling -... | ecosystem: Environmental > Terrestrial > Soil > Agricultural land... | reverse complement strand
AACAACAGCTCCAGGCGATTCTGCCCCACCAGTTGCGTGCGCTGGTTCACCGAATCCATTACACCAGCCATGCCCAGACTCCTACACCAACGCCAAGTGTTGTTGCGACGCACATTCATTGCTAAACGGCACGGCGCTTGCTTTTTAACTCGTATGAACGCTCAAACGACATTTTTCCGACGCCTGACATCTCCCCTCCGCAGAGGGCTTTGCGCGATGTCCGCCGTTTGCCTGTCTTTCGCTGGCAGCCCTGCCGTTGCTGATGCGGTTACCATGCCTGACATGCTTATCGGCGTCACTCAGGGCTTTCTTGAATTCACCGTAGAAGACTATCTGGCCACCAGTCAAACGGAAGGCCGATATGAAATCGAGGTCAACCAGCTCGATCCACGCATGCGCATGCCTATGTGCGACAAGGAATTGACAGCGACACTGGAGAGTCCGGCACGTCCTCTGGGCCGTGTCACGGTCAAGGTCCGCTGCGAAGGCGCCTCCCCCTGGACGGTGTTCGTGCCCGCTCAAGTCCGCCTGTTTCGCGAGATTGTCACCACCACGCGGCCACTCAAGCGCGCCGGCATCATCGAGCCGCAGGACGTGACCTTGCGCGAGCGCGACGTCAGCACGATCAATCAGGGTTTCCTGACGTCGGTGGATGAAGCCATCGGCCAGAAATTGACCCGACCAACGGTAGCCGATCAAGTCATCACCCTGGTGCATCTGGAACAGGCGGAAGTGGTTCGCAAGGGCGATCAAGTGGTGATCACTGCCCGCAGCGGCACCCTCGCCGTGCGGATGCCAGGCGAAGCGCTGGCCAACGGCGGCCTGAAAGAACAGATTCGAGTGAAGAACCTCAACTCCCAGCGGGTCATCAAGGCGCAGGTTGTGGCGCCCGGCCAGGTGGAAGTAGCGATGTAAGCGGCGAGTGAGCGGCAAGATGAACGGATATTTGAAAAGCCCCTGAGCGTTTGGCAGAAAACTGGCGCTGACCAGAGCTGTTCCCTAAACTGTGCCGCAGCAGGACCTGCAACGGCGCATGCAAGCTCATTGCTAAATGGGCCTAAAGTTTTCCAGGGGATGGCCGAGAACATGGCAAGCGTCCAAATTCCCAGAGGTTTTTAACATGGTCATCGATTTCAGCCGTTTGAACAGCTCCTCGTCACTTACGGGCAGTACACGTACCAGCAACGCCAAGGAAACCGCCGAAACCGGCACCTCCGCGCCGCTGAATACACCGGCCGAACAGGCCAGTACCGCAAAAAGCGGGGAATCGGTACACCTCAGCAATGAGGCTCAACAGTTGCAGAAGGTCACTGACAAGCTGCGTGATCAGCCTGCCGTCGACAAGGCCCGCGTGGCCGAGTTGAAAGCAGCGATTGCCGATGGCAGCTACAAGGTCGACAGCAACCGTGTAGCCAGCAAACTGCTCAATTTCGAAGCCCAGCGCTAGGCCTCGGTCAGCGCCAGGCTTTTGGACGCTTAAAACCCAAGGCCAGCCATGCACGACACTAATTTATTGCAACTGATCATCGACGACTTTGCTCCAGCTCAACAATTGCTGGAGTTACTGCAAACCGAGTCCCTCGCCTTGCACGGTCGCGACATGCCTCTGCTGGAAGAAATTCTGGCGAACAAGCAGGCATTGATCATTCTGCTCGAACAGCATGGCCGCAAGCGCAGCGAAATCCTCGCCAGTCTCAATCTGTCGCTCGACCGCGCCGGCCTGGAACAACTGGCCAGCCAGTCGAGCATCGGCGACCAGTTGCTCAGCCAGAGCGATGTCCTGACCGATCTGATCGCCCAGTGCCAGGCAGCCAATGCCAGGAATGGCCAGTCGATCATCATGCAACAGGCCGCCACGGCCAATCAGCTGAAAATCCTTACCGGCGGCGAGCCACCCGCGCTCTACGATGCCAGTGGCACCTTCTCCAAACTACAGAAACCGCGCGCGCTCAGCCAGGCGTGATGCTTTCTTCTATGCTTGCGCCCTATCAACGTGCGAAACATGCTGGCAAAATACTGGCCAGCCGTAGTCAAATTTTGTCTGGAGATTGATTCAACGTGTCCAACGTCCTCAGCGCGGATGATGCTCCGCAGCCCCCAAAGGTGCTCACTACACCTCTGGAAATCTCCAGCAACCTGCGCCAGCTGCAAGAAAGCCATGATCCTCTGATCATCACCTTCCACGAGCGCAGCCAGCGCTTCCAGAGCTACCTGATCAAGGTTGACCGGGAAACCGCCACGATTGCCCTGGACGAGATGATCCCGCGCGATGGCGAACGCTTCCTGCTGGCTGGCGAGCCGTTCAAGGTCGAAGGTTTTCATGACGGCGTGCGCATTGCCTGGGAATGCAACGGCACACTGAACATCGAAGAATCCAGTGGCGATCGTTTCTACACTGGCGACCTGCCCACCGAAGTGGTCTATCACCAGCGTCGCAATGCGTTCCGCGCCGCTTTGAAGCTGACCGACCTGGTCAGCGTCGAACTGGGCGGCGAAAAGCTCAAGTCGCCTATCGGCGGCAAACTGCTGGATATCTCCGCCACCGGCTGCAAACTGCGCTTCGAAGGCGACATCACCGACCGCCTGCAACTGGGCCAGGTTTATGATCGCCTGATCGCCGCGCCGCTGTTCGGCAACCAGCCGACTTCGGTCGAGCTGCGTTACCTGCACTTCGAAGAAAAACTCAACATCACCTTCGCCGGCCTGCGCTTTCACAACATCAGCGGCCCGGCGGCGCGCAACGTCGAGCGCTTCGTTTATCAACTGCAACGCGAAGCGCGTCGGTTCGATAAAGACGACCTCTGATCGACAGGCATGAAAAAACGGGCAATCACTGCGGTGACTGCCCGTTTTTTTATGCCTGAATCACGGTCTGGCGGGGCTGATGTCCGGCCCCTCACCTTCGATTGTCGAGTCGGTTGGCGCGACAGGTTCTGGCTCGGGTTCAGGTTCAGGCTCCGGAGCGACCGTATTCTGCATCTGCTCCTGCACCACCTGCTCGTCAACCCGCGGGTCCAGCGCTGCCACCAACGGCGAACTGGACATGCTGTCAGGCATCGCCACGTGATGCAGCGGCGCATCATCGACCTGGTGCAGATTGGTCACGGCTTTTGGCCGGATCCGCCACACCAGCACCAACGCGAAAAAGGTGAAGAACGCGTACAGGCTCTGCGGCCCGAACAGCTTCATCAGCACCCCGGACGCCAGCGGCCCGATACTGGCGCCCACGCCGTAGGTCACCAGCAGCATCGCCGTCAGCGACACCCGACGCTCGCCTTCGACGTGGTCGTTGGAGAACGCCACCGCCAACGGGTACAGGCAGAACTGCACCAGCGAACAGAGGAAGCCGACCACGAACAGCACCTCCAGCGGCACCTGCGGCAGGATCGCCAGTGGCAACGAAGCAACCGCGAGGAACAGCGCGAAACAGCGGATCAACAGCGCCCGGTCATAGCGGTCGGACAACCAGCCCAGCGGCCACTGCACCACCAGCCCGGCAAAAATGCAGCTACCCATGAACAGACCGACCTGTTCGGTGGACAGCCCCTGCTGCGAGGCATACAGCGGCGCCAGACCGTAGAACGAACCGATGATCAGCCCGGCCCCGAGCACCGTGCTCAGCGACTGCGGCACGCGCTTGATAAAGAAGCGCGGCTCCATCGGCGCCGGGTGCAACGGCGCCGGGTGAATCCGTCGAGTCAGCGCCACCGGCACCAGACACAGGGCGAAGCACAGCGCGACCAGCATCAACAGTTCCAGACCAAGGCCCGGGTGCATGACCAGAATCAGCTGACCGAGTACCAGCCCCAGATACGACGCGATCATGTAGCCGCTGAACACCAGTCCCCGCTGATTGGCGTCGGCCTGCTCGTTCAGCCAGCTCTCGATGACCATGTACTGGCACATCATGCCGAGGCCGACGATGGTCCGCAGCACCAGCCACGCCGGCAACCAGTCCACCAGCCCATGACCGAGCACCGCCGCACCGACGATCCCGGCACACGCCGAGTAGGCACGGATATGCCCGACCCGGGCGATCAGGCGGTGACCGATCTTGCCGCCCAGCACCAGACCGAAATAGTTGGCCGCCATCAACGCACCGACCCACAACCCGTCGACATGGTCGGCAGCCAGACGCAAAGCCAGATAAGTAGAAAGAAGGCCCGAGCCGATCAACATCATCAGCGAGGCGAAATACAGCGCTCGAAAGGATTTCCAGATTTGGCGCATCGGCGTTCCGAGCGGCTCCTTGCAGTAAGTATCGGGCTATCAAACGATAGCCCGACGGCGACATTTCGTCAGGCCTGGGCTGCTAGAACACGGCGTTCCCAGGGAGTGATTTCATCAAAGAAACTGGTCAACTCCATGGTCTTCGAAGCGATGTAGCCTTCGATGAACTCCGTGCCGAACAGTTCCTTTGCAAGCTGGCTGCGTTTCAGACGTTCGAGCGCCGCGTGCAAGGTACACGGCAGCGAAAGATTGTCCGGCACGTCGAACTCGCCCTGAATCGCTTCGCTTGGTTCGAGTTCATGCTCGATGCCGTACAAGCCGGCGGCCAGGCTTGCGGCAATCGCCAGATACGGGTTGGCATCGGCGCCCGGCAAGCGGTTCTCGACCCGACGGGCAACCGGCGAACTGGCCGGGATGCGCAGGCCGGCGGCACGGTTGTCGTGGGACCAGCAGGCGTTGTTCGGCGATGCAAACGGATGGCACAGGCGCTGGTAGGAATTGACGTTCGGCGCAAACAGCGCGGTGAAATCAGCCATGCCCGCCTGCTGCCCGCCGATGAAGTGGCGGAACATTGCAGTCGGCTGACCGTCCGCATCGCTGAACACATTTTTGCCGCTGCCGATCTCGACGATGCTCTGATGAATGTGCATCGAACTGCCCGGCGTGTACGCCAGCGGCTTGGCCATGCACACCACGGTCAGGCCGTGCTTGAGCGCGACTTCCTTGAGCAGGTGCTTGAACAGGAAGGTCTGGTCGGCCAGCAGCAGCGGATCGCCGTGCAGCAGGTTGATCTCGAACTGGCTGACGCCCATTTCGTGCATGAAGGTGTCGCGTGGCAGGCCCAGAGCCGCCATGCATTTATAGACTTCACTGAAGAACGGTCGCAGACCGTTGTTGGAACTGACGCTGAACGCCGAATGACCGTCCTCGCGACGACCGTCGAGACCGACTGGCGGCTGGAACGGTTGGGTCGGGTCGGTGTTCGGGGCGAACACAAAAAATTCGAGCTCGGTCGCCACCACCGGCGCCAGACCGAGGGCCGCGTAGCGGGCAATGACTTTCTTGAGCTGACCACGGGTCGACAGGTTGGAGCTTTCGCCGGTCAGTTCGTCGGCATCACAGATGGCAAAGGCTCTTGGCTCTTCGCTCCATGGCAACGGATGGATCTGCGCAGGATCGGCCACCAGCGCCAGATCGCCGTCATCGCTGCCATAGAATTTCGCGGCAGGATAACCGCCCATGATGCATTGCAGCAGCACCCCCCGGGCCAACTGCAGACGCCGCCCTTCGAGGAAGCCCTCGGCGGTCATTACCTTGCCCCGTGGCACGCCGTTCAAATCCGGCGTGACACATTCAATCTCATCAATGCCCGTCAATCGCTGCGCGAGAGAACGCTGGCCATCGGTTGTCATGACGCAATCCTTGTTATTGTGCGAGCCGCGAACGGCGACCCGGACAAAATAGGCTTCGGCTGTTCGGAATATCAAGCAGCAGCCAACAAAAAGAATTCCGGTCGATGAATCGGTGATTCAGGGCAGGTAAATACTGAACACGCCGCCGCCCAACGGGCCGCCATTGCGGATCTCGGTCCGGCCGCCAACACCGTTGCGCTGATGCAGCGCGGCGATGCGTCCGGCGAAGTACAGACCAAGGCCGGTACTGCCACTGCTGTGGTTGATGCCCTGCACATAATCGGCCTGACGCTCAAGCATTTCGGCCGGGTAACCGTCGCCGTCATCGTTGATGCTCAGCACCAGTTGCCCCGCCTCATCGCTGACGGTGATCAGCAGCGATTCGCGGGCGTAGCGGATCGCATTGTTGATGCAGTTGCCCAGCACCGAGGCGATCAGCTCACGATCGAAGAAGCCCAGGGGACTGAGCGGATCGACTTCGTATGTGGCGAGGATTCCACGACTGGCGAACACTTCCTGATGCGCCGCCAGTTGCGCCTCGATGAAGTCGTCCAGCTCGTGATAAGCCGGCTGCAACGGCATCTGATTGACCCCGAGCTTGTACAGCCCGAGCAACTGCACCAGCATGCCGTTGAGGTGGGCGAACTCGAAGTCGATCACGCCCTGCTCCGCCCCTTGGCGCTGCGCCTCGGGCAGACGCGCCAGCCATTGGCTGTGGGCCTGCATCAGCATCGCCAGAGAGTTCTTCATGTCGTGCACGGTGGAGGCGATCACCGTGGAAAAATCCAGTGCCTGCTCGTCTTGGTTCATTCGCCAAACGCCTTGCTTTTCAGCTTCTGATAACGCGGATAACGCGCGTCGGTATCGGGCATCATGCCCACCAGTTTCAGGCAGGCCCGACATTCTTCCAGCTCCGCCGACGGCACATTGGTGTCGGTGCCGTGCAGCAGCGACTGGGCCATGTTCAGCGCAATACTGATGTTCTTCGGTTGCATCTTCAGCGCCTTGCGGAACACCTCGCGGGCCTCCACCAGGTTGCCGGTCTTGTACACGCGCACGCCCTGCCGGTTGAGGTCGGCAGCGGCGTTGCTGGAGCTGAGAATAGTCGGGTCGTCAGTGAGCTTGGCGATGTCTTTCATCACCGTCGGGTCATCGCCGTAGATTTCCGCACAACTCTTGAGCATCGAGGTGCCCGCCTCGGTCTGGCCGAGCATCTGCAATTGCTTGGCCACCAGCAACGCGGCCTCGGGGCTCATGAACTGCTCCATGCCGTCCAGGCGCATCAGCGCTTGTTCGGTGAGTTTTTCGGCGGTCTCGGCATCGTTGAGCAACAGGCTCGTAGCCTTCATCAGACGCGCACGAATCTGCAGGCCCGGATCGGTCGGGTTTTCCTTGGCCACGGCGCTGAGGGTGGTGTTGATCTCCAGACGCGTACGGGTGTCGAGCCCGCGTTCGCTGCCCTTGCTGATCAAGGCATGGGCCAGGCCGAGATTGCTTTCCGGATCCTTGAACCGCGATTGCGCGCCCTGATTCACCGCCTGGCGATAAGCCCGGGAGGCGGTGTCGAAATCTTCGTTGGCCATCGCCAGCTTGCCCAGCAATGCCTGACGGCGCACCGCCAGCGGCGACAGGCGAATCGCTTCCTCCAGCACTTGCTGCGCGCCTTTGGTATCGCCTTCGGCGACCAGCACGTCAGCCATGCCGTCATACAGCGCCGGCATCATCGGGAAGACCTTCAGGGCTTTTTCGTAAACGCCCTTGGCCTGACTGACCTGCCCACGCTTGAACAGCAACTTGCCTAACCCGGCAAACGCCCACGGCAACGGCCGGTCAGCGATGATGCTGTCGTAAAGGCGCTCGAGCGCTTCGTTCTGATTCATGTCGCGCAACGCATCGGCGCGATAGCGCAGGCACAGCGGCGAATAGCGGATGTCCTGTTTGCACAGGGCGATGCAAGCGTTGAGCACTTCCATCGGTTTGCCACGGTCGAGGGCTTGCAGAATCGGCTTGAGCAGGGTCTTGCGCTGCTCCAGACGCTCCAGCCGCTGAGCCAGGCCGGAACGGTTGAACGGCTTGGTCAGGTACGCGTCCGGCTCGTGCTCCAGGGCACTGAGCACCATCGCCTGACTGGTCTCGGCCGTGACCATCACGAACACCGCTTCGTGACTGATCAGCTTCTCCATCATCAGGTCTTCCAGCACCTGCTGGCCGTTCTTCTTGCCGTCACCGAGGTGGAAGTCCTGAAGGATGAAATCGTAGGACTTCTGCGCACACATTTTCAGCGCCTGCTCGCCGGTGTCGGCGGTGTCCACATCCTTGACGCCCAACTCGCGCAACATCGAACGCACGGAACTGCGGAAATCCGAGAAATCATCGACGATCAGAAAACTCTTTTGGTGATACGACAGCATCGAGGATTTCCAGGCAATTGAAGAAGATGGGACCATTTCCAGGCGCGCAGATGATAGCTGCCGGCCAAATGCTATCAAGCGATTTCGCGCGACTCTGTAGTCACCGAACGGGTTATCGGCCGGATCAGTGGTTCTCTTGAAGCGGGGGTTCAAGATTCGTTGCGCAGTGACTTAATTGCGCGGCGGTTCTCAACTTCGAACGCGGGTACATCAAGGAATGCTGAATCGTGTCGGCCTGCAAGCTTGCATTTAACCTGCTCGCTCCAACCGCCAGACTGGACTGCACCAAAAACAAAAAAGCCCCACCAGTTTTCTCTGCATGGGGCTTTTCAATTCAGGGCGCCTCTCAGACCTCCGCCACCAACACATCGGCAATCCGAATACTCAACGCCGCACCTGTCAGCGTCGGGTTCACGCAGGAGGACGATGGCATGACGCTCGTGCCTGCGATGAACAGGTTGGAATGGTCGTGACTGCGGCAATCGCGGTCCACCACCGAGTCTTTCGGGTCATCGCCCATGATGGTGGTGCCCATGATGTGCTGACGGTTCTGGAAGCCCGTGTCGGTGCTGAGGATGTCGGCGTCGAGCAGTTTTGCAAACTGCTTGAAGTCTTCCAGCGCCTTCTCTTTACCGGCGTGCCAGTAGTCGGGAACGCTGTAGTAGATCTCGGGAACCGGCAGACCGATGGCGTCGAACTTGGTCTTGCTCGGGGTGACCCGGTTCTCCGGCAGTGGCAGGGTTTCGAAATCGACGGCCCAGTTCAGGGAGCGCGCCGATTGCAGGCGGATCTGCTCATCGAGCTTCGAGCCCAGCACGCCTTTGGCAATCAGGTTCGAGGTGATTTGCGACGTCGGCACGGTGTTGCGCACCTTGATCTTGTAGCTCGGGTAATCGTTGCGAAACGCGCCATCGCGACTGTTCAGATAGACCAGCAATTGCGTCGGCCCTTCGCCCGGCCACATGTCTTCATTGGTCATGACGTTCATGCTGATGCCGGTGTGGTCCATCAGGTTGCGCCCGACCTGATCCGAGGAGTTGGCAATCCCGTTCGGGTATTTTTCCGAGGTCGACATCAACAGCAGCTTCGGCGACTCGATACCGTATGCCGCCAGTACAAAGGCCCGGGCGGTCAGTTTGTGTTTGGACTTGTCGGGGCGCATGTACCAGATCGCGGTGATCTTGCCGTCGTCGCCCGCCTCGATCTTGTAGACGACAGAGTTGTCCAGCACCTTGGCGCCATGGCGCTCGGCTTCATCGATGTGCATCGAACCATCGTACTTGGCGGCAATCGGGCACACCGGGTTGCAGTTGTTGTTGCCGGCACAGGGAGGCCGTTTGCCATAAGGACGGGTCGCCCGGCCATTCGGCTCGAGGATCGGGTTATACCCGCCCTTGCTGAGCAATTCGGAAAGGCGTTTGAACATGTAGCTCGGCTTCAGGCCCTCCATCGGATAGGGAATCGAGCGCGGCGGATAGGCGTCTCCGCCCTGCCCGCTTTCGTCCTGGCCGTCGACACCGGAAACTCCCAGTTCGATTTCAGCCCGAGCGTAATACGGTTCGAGTTCGTCATAACTGATCGGCCAGTCACGACCACGGCCATACAGCGACTTGAGACGAAAATCATTGGGCAGCATGCGCCACAGCGAGGAACCGAAATGCCAGGTGGTGCCACCCACCACACGCAGATAAGAGGTGTTGTATTTCACCGGCCCTACCTGCTGCAGATAGTCGCCATAGGTAGAGGGCGCGTGGGGCAGGCTCGGATAAGGCGACCCGGCGCCCTGCAACTTGGCGTTGGCCAGCGAGAGTTTCACCGGGGCATTGCGGAATGTTTCCACCACATCACGGCGATTCACCCGGGGACCGGCCTCGAGCACGATCACCGACTTGTTCGCTTTGGCCAGGCCCGTGGCGATCAGACCGCCCATGACACCGGAACCGATGATCACCACATCGGCATCGAATTGATCGCTGCTCATACTGTCGAGTCCTGAATGACTGCTGGTTTGGGACCCCATGAATCCGGGCCGCCACCGTAGGTTGGAATGATGAGAATGCCGTGAGTGGGCTGATACATCATGGCGAGGGAATAGCTGATCAACTCGGCATCCGCCGGCTCACCGACGATGCCCAGATACCAGGCGGAAATGATGCTGGTGGCCGTGGCCCGCAGCGACGGATCCGGATTCGGCTGCGCCAGGTATTCATCGACATGCTTGTAACCCTGTGCGCCGATCAATTGCTTCAAGGCAATCACGTTGGTCGAGAAATTCGGCGCGCGCTTGTCCAGCGCAGCGTAATAACGACCGGCCAGAACCGGATTGACCGCACGGCTGACCAGAAACTGCGACAGCGCAATGAAATCGTCACTCGAAACCTGCGCTGCCAGCACCGACTGCCAGGGCAGCGCACTGCCGATCATCGCAGCCAGGCCCAGCGTCACGGAACCGCGCAACAGATTGCGGCGAGTGAGCCCAGTCGAGCTTTCGATTTGAGTTTTTTCGTGTTTGTGCGTCATTGAAGTGTCCATTGCTCAGGCCCCCTTGCGCCGACGTGCAATCAAGGCCCATGCGCCCAGGCCGATCAACACGCACACGAGAATGATGACCGGGGTCGTAAACTTCGCCATCACTGCCAGTGGCGCCTGGGGCCCACCGTTGCGTACCTGTGCCACATCGGCGGCGGTGACAACCGTGTCGGCATTGCCGTAGCGCGACAGCACGTAGTTGCTGACGTCGGCAATCTGCTGGTCGTTGAGGCGGTCGGTGAACAGCGCGTCAGGGCCGAAACCCGGCATGTCGATGGCCACACCGTCGACTTCACGATGCACGCCGTACACGATGGTCGCAATCAGGTTGTCGCTGCGACTGGTGGCGGTGTTGTGAAACAGCGATGGGTATTCCCGCGTGCCTTGACCGTTCGGCTGATGGCAGTTGGCGCAAGTGCCACTGAATATGTGCCAACCCGGGTTATCCCCCGGTTTGCCTCCGCGCAGCGTCAATTCATCGACCGAGGCCTGACCGTACTCGTGGCGGGCTTTGGTTTCCCCACTGTTGATCGGCGCCGTCTGCAGCAGGTAGGCCGCGATGGCCTTGAGATCCACATCGCTCAGATGCTGCAGACTGTTCTCCACCGCCTCGGCCATTGGGCCTGCCGCCTGGGCCTTGCCCTCGACGTGACCGGTACGCAGATAGGCCACGATCTCGTCGCTCGACCAGGCACCGATGCCGCTGACTTTGTCGGAGGTGATATTGGGGGCATACCAACTGCCCAGTGATCCGCCGGCCAACGGTTTTGCGCTGTCGGCCGCCATCAGGACATTGCGCGGTGTGTGGCAGGTATCGCAGTGAGCCAGGCCGTTGACCAGATAGTCGCCACGGTTGACCTCGGCAGACTTGGCCGGATCCGGCGTAAAGCGCGCCGTGCTGTGGAACAGCGCGTTCCAGCCAATCATCGATGCGCGGATATTGAACGGGAAATCCAGAGCGGTTTTCTGGTTCGGCGTATCGACCGGCGCCACTTCATGCATGAAGTAGTCGTAGAGCGCAGCAATGTCGCTGTCGGTCATCTTCGAATAGGAGGTGTAGGGCATCGCCGGGTAAAGCCGAGTGCCATCGGCCGCCACCCCGTCACGCACCGCACGGGCGAATTGCTCAGACGTGTAATTGCCGATACCCGCCGTTTTCGAAGGCGTGATGTTGGTCGAGTAGATCGTGCCCATCGGTGAGCCGAGCGGATAGCCGCCCGCAAAAGCCTTGCCGCCTGGCACCGTATGGCAAGCCACACAGTCAGCCGCTACCGCCAGACGCTTGCCCGCCGAGGCCGTGCTGTCGAGCGTCTCGCCGTACGCGGTGCCAGCTATAGCGATCAGCAGCGTAACCAATCCGGCAGAGGCGTACCCCCTGCG
>Ga0068823_105659_pt1 | contig 12167 bp, 10 predicted proteins | sample Hof3ISUMetaT_20_FD_68482 | JGI IMG/M metagenome (GOLD analysis project Ga0068823, IMG submission 68482) | Enriched soil aggregate microbial communities from Iowa State university to study microbial drivers of carbon cycling -... | ecosystem: Environmental > Terrestrial > Soil > Agricultural land... | reverse complement strand
ATGATCGTCAACTACCCTTGCCTGCAACAGCAGAAGGACCGTGTCGCGGCCCATGCCGGTAGCGTGCTGGCGGTGGTCGGGCTAATCTTTGCCGCGGGCATCTTCACCGGTATCCTGTCGGGGACCGGCATGGTCGATGCCATGTCCAAAAGCCTGCTTTCGGTGATCCCGGATTTCCTCGGCCCATACCTGGCGGTAATCACGGCGTTGGTGAGCATGCCGTTCACCTTCTTCATGTCGAATGATGCATTTTATTACGGCGTGTTACCGGTACTTGCCGAAGCCGCCAGCCACTACGGTATTACCGCGGTGGAAATGGCACGTGCCTCGATCGTCGGTCAGCCCGTCCACTTGTTGAGCCCGCTGGTACCATCGACTTACCTCTTGGTGGCCCTGGCTGGCATCGATTTTGGTGATCACCAGCGCTTCACCCTGAAGTGGGCAGTGCTGGTTTGCATGTGCATACTGGTTGCCGCATTGCTGATGGGGATTTTTCCGCTGTTCAGCACTCTATAAGCCCAAGACTCACCATTTCGGGTCCAGGCTTCGCGGTTTGAAGTCGGGGCCCTTTTTGGTTTAACAATCGCTCAAAGGAAAACACATGGAATGGCTGACCAACCCTGAAATCTGGGTTGCCTTCTTTACCCTGACCGCCCTGGAAATTGTCCTGGGTATCGATAACATCATCATGATTTCGATCCTGGTCAGCCGCATGCCCAAGCACATGCAACAGCGCACCCGGATTTTCGGACTGGCGCTGGCCATGATCACGCGGATTCTGTTGCTGTTGTCGATCACCTGGGTCATGCGCCTCACCGCCGACCTGTTCGAAGTGTTCGGCCAGGGTATCTCCGGGCGTGACCTGATCCTGTTCTTCGGTGGCCTGTTCCTGCTGTGGAAGAGCTCGCAAGAGATGTACCACGCGCTGGAAGGTGAAGACGAAAGCGACGACGAGCCTTCGATGAAGGGCGGCAACTTCCTCTACACCATCATCCAGATCGCGATCATCGACATCGTGTTCTCCCTGGACTCGGTGATCACCGCCGTCGGCATGGTCTCCCACGTACCGGTCATGGTGGCGGCGATTGTCGTGGCGGTGTTGGTGATGATGCTAGCCTCGGGCACGATCAGCGCGTTCATCGACAAGCACCCTTCGCTGAAGATGCTGGCGCTGTCGTTCCTGTTGATCGTGGGTATGGTGCTGATTGCCGAATCCTTCGACGTGCACGTGCCGAAAGGCTACGTCTACTTCGCCATGGCCTTCTCGCTGGCGGTGGAAGCGATCAACATCAAGATGCGCACCGCCATTGCGAAAAAGAAGAAGCAGCGGGAGCCAGTGAAACTGCGCAAGGACATTCCGGGGCAGTAACCCGAATGCGGTAATACGCAAACCTGTGGGAGCGGGCTTGCTCGCGAAGACGGAGTGTCAGTCGACATCATTGTTGCCTGACACAACGCTTTCGCGAGCAAGCCCGCTCCCACAATTGTTTTGGGTGGGCCGGTCTAGCCTTTTTTCATGACAGTTTCATTTCAATCGCTTCTTTAGCTATGCGATGCTGGCGCCCAGACCGTTAGCCAACTACAGCTTAAGTACAGAACGTAGAACGTCGCGCGGCACCGTCAACTTGCCCCTTTGGGGCGCTACCACCACAGGGGGCCTTCATGCTCACCCTGCTCAATTTGCTTTCAGCCGTGGCCTTGCTGATCTGGGGCACGCATATCGTCCGAACCGGCATCTTGCGGGTCTACGGCTCCAACCTGCGCCACGTCATTGGTCAGAACATGTCCAAACGCTGGCTGGCGTTCATCTCGGGGATCGTCGTGACCGCGATGGTCCAGAGCAGCAACGCCACAGCGATGCTCGTCACCTCGTTTGTCGGCCAAGGCCTGATGGCGCTGACACCCGCGCTGGCGACCATGCTGGGGGCCGACGTCGGTACGGCATTGATGGCGCGAGTACTGACTTTCGACCTGTCATGGTTGTCGCCACTGCTGATTTTTCTCGGGGTTATTTTCTTCCTTTCGCGCAAACAGACGCGCCTCGGACAAATGGGCCGAGTCAGCATCGGCCTGGGGTTGATCATTCTCGCGCTGCAACTGATCGTCGAAGCGGCCGCGCCGATCACCCATGCCCAAGGGGTGAAAGTGATTTTCGCCTCTCTGACCGGCGATATTTTGCTCGACGCCTTGATCGGCGCACTGTTCGCGATGATTTCCTACTCCAGCCTGGCGGCTGTCCTGCTGACCGCCACCCTCGCCGGCGCCAGCGTGATCAGCCTGCCGGTGGCCATCGGCCTGGTGATCGGCGCCAACATCGGCAGCGGCATTCTCGCGTTCCTCAGCACCAGCATGCAGAACGCCGCCGGCCGGCAGGTGGCGCTGGGCAGCCTTTTGTACAAACTGGTCGGCCTGCTGCTGATCATTCCGGTGCTCGACCCCCTGGTGCACTGGGTCGACAGCCTCGACTTCAGCCCACAGGAAATGGTGATCGGCTTCCACCTGCTCTACAACACGGCGCGTTGCCTGATCCTGTTGCCCAGCGTCGGACCAATGGCCCGGCTCTGTGCCTGGTTGCTCCCCGAGCGGCCGGAAATCAATGGCACGGCCAAACCACGGCACCTTGATCCGACCGCATTGGTGACGCCCAGCCTGGCGCTGGCCAATGCTGCCCGGGAAACCCTGCGCATGGGGGATCTGATCGATAACATGCTGGAGGCCATGCGGGACGTGCTGCATGGCAAGCAAACCGCCGTCACCCAGGAAATGCGCCGTCTGACCGATGATGTCGAGTCGCTGTACAACGCGATCAAGCTTTATCTGGCGCAAATGCCCCGGGAAGACCTCAGTGACCAGGACAGCCGGCGCTGGGCGGAGATCATCGAGCTGGCGATCAACCTCAAGCTCGCCAGCGACCTGATCGAGCGCATGCTGCGCAAAGTTCAGCAACAGAAAACCTCCCAGCGCCGCTCGTTTTCCGAAGTGGGGCTGGAAGAGTTGGCCGGGCTGCACACCCAGTTGATTTCCAACCTGCGCCTGGGTTTGTCGGTGTTTCTCAGTGCCGACAAGGAAAGTGCCCGCCAATTGCTGCGTGAGAAACGTCGCTTTCGCGCTCAGGAACGCCGTCTGGCCCACGCCCATGTCAGCCGTTTGCAACGTAAGATCGTGCAAAGTCTGGAGACCAGTTCGCTGCACCTGGAATTGATTGCCGACATGAAGCGTCTGAATTCGCTGTTTTGCAGCAGTGCCTACGTAGTATTGGAAACGTCCGACACCGGCGCGCTGGCTGTGGACGATTTGGCTGACATCACACATTCGCCTTGAACGTCTGGCACGGTGGTCAGTCAGTAACATTGGTTTCGGGTTCAAGATCATCGCGAGCAGGCTCGCTCCCACAGTTGATTTGAGAACCCTCTGTGGGAGCGAGCCTGCTCGCGATGGCGGCCTGGAAAGCGACACGGATCTCCAATCAGCCGTATGGAAGCTCGTTATGCGTTGTCTGTTGTTCGCCTGTCTGTTGCTTGGCTCACTCCCTTCGTTTGCCCTGGACCGCTTCCAGGTCGAGGGCTATACCCTGCGCAACGGTTTGCAGTTATTGCTCAAGCCTGCCCCTGAGCGCGGCCACGTGGCCATCCGGCTGGTGGTCGGGGTAGGCCTGGATGATTTCGGTTGCGCCGATAAAGAACTGCCACACCTGCTCGAACACCTGCTGTTCAGCGGCATCGACGCCAGCGGTGAAGGCGGCCTGGAGGAGCGCATGCAGGCGCTGGGTGGCGAGTGGAACGCTTTCACCAGCAACGCCGACACCACGTTCGTGATCGAAGCCCCGGCAAAAAACCAGCGCAAGGTGCTTGATCTGCTGTTGGCATTGCTGACGCAGACCGATTTCGACGACGACGCCATCCACGCCGCCAAGCAAGTGGTCGAGCGTGAAGATGGTGGCCACTACACGCACCTGCAACGCTGGCTGGACCGCCAGGACCTAGGCAACACCGCCAGCAAACAGCTGGCCGTGGAGCTGGGCCTCAAATGCCCCGAGCGCGCGGAAGTCCACCACCTGACCCGCGAACAACTGGAGAATGTGCGCAAGGACTGGTACGCGCCCAATAACATGACGCTGATCGTGGTCGGTGACCTCGACCGGTTGCTGCCGGCCTATCTGGATCGCGCCTTTGGCGAACTGACAGCCATCAACCCGACAGAGCACCCGCCCCTGCCACAAATCCAGGCCAGCGCTGCCCATGAGCGCAGCCTGATTCACGGCTTCGTCGGTGGTGGAGCCAAGCTGCACTGGCTGGTACCGGAGCCGGTTCTCGACGACCAGCACGACGAAACTTTCGACCTGCTCAAGGACTATCTGGACTGGGCGCTCTATCGCCAGCTGCGCCTGGCGCACGGCTTGTCCTATGGGCCATGGGCCGAGCGCGAGGTGTTTGGCGGCGTCGGCTTCATGAGCCTGAATGCCGACCTGGATCGCGACGATGTGAGCCAAGCACTCAAGGTGCTGGATGAGTTGAAGGCCGGGTTGCTCAAGGACGGACTGAATGCCGAGACCTTCAATCGCCTCAAGCAGGCGGCCATCGCTCGCCAGGCCTGGGCGGTACAGGGCAACAGCGCGCTGGCCGATTACTACTGGAGTGCCTTGGGAGACTACGAAAATGGCCGTTTCTCCAACCCGGTCAAGGAGTTGCAAGCGGTGACGCTGGCGCAAGCGAACAAGGCCATGCGCGAATTACTCTTGCAACCGGGGTATGTCCGGATCGAAAAACCCCTGGTCAGTTATGACCAGTTGATGTGGTCGCTTGCCGGGATGTTGGGATTGTTGGTGTTGAGCATGGCGGCGTGGCGTTTTCATCGCAGAAAGTAAGCACTTTCGCGGCTGAGGCGCTAACCTGTCAGAGTTTTTCCTACCACTACTGTGAACCGCCGAATGCCGACCCTGACCCTTTTCGTCCAGCGCATCCTCGAACTGATGAAGCGCTATCCCGGGGTCATTGCGCTCGGTGGTTTCATCTCCGGGATCGGCAGTTTCATCCTGGTGGATCGCCAGCAGGGCCTGGCGAGCTGGATCACCACCATCATGCTGATCAGCTGGGTCTGGCTGATGCTGGAAAACAGCCTGACCAGGTTGTTCACCAGAATCTTCAAGCGGGAAATCCCCCAGCCACTGCTGCGTTATGCGACGCAGATGATTCACCAGGAAAGCCTGTTCTTCGTCCTGCCGTTCTTTTTCATCACCACGACCTGGAACAGCGGCCAGTTGTTCTTCACCGGGCTGTTGTGCATCGCGGCGCTGATATCCATCATCGACCCGCTCTACTACAAGTGGCTGGCGCCCCGGCGCTGGGCGTTCCTGGCGCTGCATACCCTGACCCTGTTCGCCGCCCTGCTCACCGCGTTACCGGTGATCATGCACCTGACCACGTCGCAAAGTTTCAAATGGGCACTGGGCATCGCCGTGCTGTTGTCGTTCCCGAGCCTGGCGTCGATCTTTCCGATCCGCACCCTGCGCAATGCCGTGGCGATCTTGAGTATTACCGTGGGTATCGGGGGTGTCGGTTGGGTGCTGCGTTCCTGGGTGCCGCCGGCGACCCTGTGGATGACCGACGTGGCCATCAGCACGCAGATGCAGGATCGCACCCCTGGCGCCAGTCTCGAAGAAGTCAGTGCCGAGCAGCTTCGTGGCGGCGGCCTCTATGCCTACACGGCGATCAACGCGCCACGGGGTCTGGATGAGCGGATTTATCACGTCTGGCAATTCAACGGCAAAGAGGTCGATCGCATCCCTCTCGATATTCACGGTGGTCGCAAGGAAGGTTACCGGGCCTGGACCCACAAGCAGAACTTTCCTGGCAACCCGGCAGGCAAATGGCAGGTCCGGGTGTTGACCGAAGACGGTCAATTGATCGGTGTGCTGCGCTTCAAGGTATTAGACAGCACACCGGTCAAAGAAAAGTAAGGCAGTTCGTGTTATTACATAGCTTTGCGTAATAGCCGAAAAAGCACGGAGCTTATGACCAGCAGCACAGTGGCCGGCAATGCCCAATTGGACACCTCGCACTCCCCGCCGCAGATACGGGTGACGGGAGACTGGACGCTTGCCCATTACGCTGACCTCAAGCGTCTGAGCGAAAAGCTCGAAGGCCAGTACGACGACAGCACCCGCATCGATCTGAACGGCCTCGGTACCCTGGATACCGCTGGCGCTTCGCTGCTGGTGGAGCTGATGGGTTCCGAGCGCCTGGGCCGGTCCGCCGAACATCCCGATTGCACCCTCTCCTCTGCAGATCGCGCCTTGTTGCAAACCGTCTACCAGTCGCTGACGGATTTCTGTGTGCCGGTCAAGGAGCCGGAAATCAGCGTCGGCATTCAATTGCTGACCCGCATTGGCCGCGCGGTGGACACGGTCTGGCAGGACACCCTGCAATTGCTGGGGTTTGTCGGCCTGATCCTGGAAACCATCCTCCGTGGCCTGTTTCGACCCAGCCGCTGGCGCATCACGCCGATGGTGGCGCACATCGAACAGACCGGCCTCGACGCCGCGCCCATCGTCGCCCTGCTGACCTTTCTGGTGGGCGCTGTGGTGGCCTTTCTCGGGGCGACGGTGCTGACTACCTTCGGCGCCAGTGTGTTCACGGTGGACCTGGTGGCGTTTGCCTTCTTGCGCGAGTTCGGCGTGCTGCTGACCGCAATCCTGATGGCCGGGCGCACCGCCAGTGCGTTCACCGCGCAGATCGGCTCGATGAAGGCCAACGAGGAAATCGACGCCATTCGCACCCTGGGCCTCGACCCGATGGAGTTGCTCGTGGTGCCGCGGGTCCTGGCCTTGCTGGTCGCATTGCCGATGCTGACCTTTCTGGCGATGGTCTCGGGGATCATCGGCGGCGGTGTGGTTTGCGCGATATCGCTGGATATTTCGCCGGCGATGTTCCTGTCGTTGCTGCAATCGGACATCGGCGTTCAGCACTTTCTGGTGGGGATCGTCAAAGCGCCGATCTTTGCATTTCTCATCGCGGCGATCGGTTGCCTGGAAGGCTTCAAGGTCAGCGGCAGCGCCGAGTCCGTAGGCGCTCACACCACCTCCAGCGTGGTGCAATCGATTTTCGTGGTGATCGTGCTCGACGCCGTGGCCGCGCTGTTTTTCATGGAGATGAGCTGGTGAGTCGTTTACCCCGAGCGCCCGCCGAGGCGGTGATCGAAGTCCGTGGGCTGTGCAATCGCTTCGGCCGGCAGAGTGTGCACGAGAATCTCGACCTGGATCTCTTCAAGGGCGAGATCCTGGCCGTGGTCGGCGGTTCCGGCAGCGGTAAATCGGTGCTGCTGCGCAGCATTGTCGGTTTGCGCCAGCCCAGTGAGGGCGTGGTGAAAGTCTTCGGTAAAAACCTGCCGACCCTGGCCGAGCACGAGCGGTCCCTGATCGAGCGGCGCTTCGGCGTGCTGTTCCAGAAAGGCGCCCTGTTCTCTTCATTGACCGTGACCGAGAACGTCGCCCTGCCCCTGATCGAACATGCGGGTTTGAGCCGCGACGATGCCGAGCATCTGGCGGCGGTGAAACTGGCCCTGGCTGGCTTGCCGCTGTCCGCGGCGGACAAGTACCCCGCTTCCCTTTCCGGGGGCATGATCAAGCGTGCGGCACTGGCGCGGGCCCTGGCCCTGGACCCGGACATCCTGTTTCTCGACGAGCCCACCGCCGGTCTCGATCCGATTGGTGCCGCCGCCTTCGATCAACTGATCCTGACCTTGCGTGATGCGCTGGGCCTGAGCGTGTTCCTGGTGACCCACGATCTGGACACGCTCTACACCATTACCGACCGGGTGGCGGTGCTGGCGCAGAAAAAAGTGTTGGTGGCCGATGCCATCGATGTCGTCTCGGAAACAGACGACGCGTGGATTCACGAATACTTCCATGGCCCTCGCGGCCGCGCGGCGCTGGGTGCCGCTCAACAGCTCAACGAGGTCTGACATGGAAACCCGAGCCCATCACGTATTGATCGGCCTGTTCACTGTGATTGTGGTGACCGGCGCCCTGCTCTTCGGCTTGTGGCTGGCCAAGTCCAGTGTCGACACCGAGTTCAAGGACTACGAGGTCGTGTTCAACGAGGCGGTCAGTGGCCTGTCCAAGGGCAGCCCGGTGCAGTACAGCGGGATCAAGGTCGGCGACGTGGTGCTGCTGCGGCTGGACCCGAAAGACCCGCGGCGGGTGCTGGCGCGGATCCGTCTGGGCGGCGATACGCCGATCAAGGAAGATACCCAGGCCAAACTGGCGCTGACCGGGGTCACCGGGACATCAATTATCCAGCTCAGCGGCGGTACGCCACAGAGTCCGCCACTCAAGGGCAAGGACGGCAAGCTGCCGACCATCATCGCTGCGCCCTCGCCCATCGCCCGTCTGCTTAACGACAGCAACGACCTGATGGCCGGGATAAACACACTGATGCACAACGCCAACCTGATGTTTTCCACGGAAAACATCGAGCGCATCAGCAAGACCCTGGAGCATCTGGAAGTCACCACCGGCACCATTGCCGACCAGCGTGGCGATATTCGTCAGGCGATGCAGCAATTGGCGTCGGTCGGCAAGCAGGCCAGCACCATGATGGAACAGACGTCGGCGTTGATGCGTAACGCCAACGGCTTGCTCAATGATCAGGGCAAGCAGATGTTCGGCAGCGCCGAGCAGGCCATGAAATCCTTGCAACAAAGCACCGCGACGATCAACCAAGTGCTGACCACCAATCAGGATTCGCTCAACAATGGCATGCAGGGTCTCAATGGCCTGGCCCCGGCAGTGCGTGAGCTGCGTGAGACCCTCACCTCATTGCGTGCCATTTCTCAGCGACTGGAATCCAACCCCAGTGGCTACCTGCTGGGCAGTGACAAGAGCAAGGAATTCACCCCATGAAGTTGACCCGTATCGCCCTCCTCGCCGGCTTCACGCTGCTGGCTGCCTGCTCGATCCTGCCCAAGTCCGAACCCTTCGATCTCTATCGATTGCCATCGGCGCAAGGCAACGCTTCGCTCAGTCACGTCATGCCACAGCGCTGGTCGTTGCGGTTGAACAAACCCCAGGCCAGCGAAGCATTGAACAGCCCGAACATTGCCGTCATTCCCCAGGGAGATGTGATCAGCAGCTACAAGGGCTCGCGTTGGAGCGATCCGGCGCCGGTGCTTGTGCGTAATCGCCTGCTCGATGGTTTCCAGCGCGATGGTCGGGTGACGCTGCTCAGCACGGATGACAGCAACTTTCAGGCGGACCTGGAGTTAGGCGGCAGTCTGCAGGCGTTTCAGACAGAATATCAGGGCTCTAGCGCCAGCGTGATCGTGGGCCTGGACGCCTTGCTGGTGCGGGGTTATGACCAGCGAATCCTCGCCAGCAAACGCTTTGAAGTGCGCCAGCCTTTGAGCGATGTGAAGGTGCCTGCCGTGGTGGCCGGGTTTGGCCAGGCCAGCGATCAACTGACGGCGCAGGTCGTGGCGTGGGCGGTTGAGCAAGGGCAAAAGGTCGCACCGCCACCGAGGCCGTGAGTCTGGCGCAAAACCCCTGTAGGAGCGAGCATGCTCGCGATGGACGCCAAAGCAACGCTGGTTACCAGACACCCCGCGTTATCGTTGACGTTTTTCGCGAGCATGCTCGCTCCTACAGGGGGTTGTGGTTAGCCGAAGAACCAGTAGCAGACGCCAATCGCGCCCAATACACCGGCCAATTCCGCCAGTAACGCACACCCCACCGCATGCCGCGCTCGCTGGATGCCCACCGCGCCGAAGTACACCGCCAGCACATAGAACGTGGTTTCGGTACTGCCCTGAACCGTTGCCGCCACCAGCGCCGGGAAGCTGTCCACACCCGACGTTTTCATCGTTTCGATCAGCATTGCCCGGGCAGCGCTGCCGGAGAAGGGTTTGACCATCGCAGTTGGCAGCGCATCGACGAAGCGGGTGTCCCAACCGGCCCACTCCACCAGATGACGAATCCCGTCCAGGCCGAAATCCAGCGCGCCGGATGCCCGCAACACCCCGACGGCGCACAGCATCGCCACCAGGTACGGCAGCAGGTTCTTCGCCACGTCAAAGCCTTCCTTGGCGCCTTCGACGAACGCTTCGTAAACCTTGACCTTGCGCAACGCGCCAATCACCAAAAACAGCATGATCAACCCAAATAGCGTCAAGTTGCCGAGGATCGACGACAAACCCGCCAGTGCGGTCGCTGACATCGTTCCCAGAAGCGCCATGAAACCACCGAGGGCGAGGGCACCAGGAATCAGGTACGCCAACACCACCGGGTCCCAGACACGCAGGCGTTGCATGAAGGCTACGGCCAGGAAGCCGACGATGGTCGAGCAACTGGTGGCCAGCAGGATCGGCAGGAACACCAACGTCGGGTCGGGCGCGCCTTGCTGGGCGCGGTACATGAAGATCGTCACCGGCAGCAGGGTCAGGGAGGAGGCGTTGAGCACCAGGAAGAGGATCTGCGCGTTACTGGCGATCGTGTCGCTGGGATTGAGCTCCTGCAGGGCCTTCATGGCCTTGAGGCCGATGGGTGTGGCGGCATTGTCCAGGCCCAGGCCGTTGGCGGCGAAGTTCAGGGTAATGAGGCCGATGGCGGGGTGGCCAGGCGGGACTTCCGGCATCAGGCGCATGAACAGCGGTCCCAGGGCCTTGGCCAGCCATTCGACGATCCCGGCCTTCTCGGCGATCCGCAGAAAGCCCAGCCACAGGGTCAGTGTGCCGAACAGCAGGACCATGACTTCGACGGACAGCTTGGCCATGGCGAAGATGCTTTCCACCATCGCCGCGAAGATCCCGGCGTTGCCGCCGATCAGCCATTGCGCCAGCGCCGACACGGCAGCCACGATGAAGAAGCCAAGCCACAGGCCATTGAGCATCAGTCAAATCCCCCAAAAGATGCGCGAATGATAGCGGGGTGACCAGAAACGACAAACCCCGGATTTCTCCGGGGTTTGTTAATAAGGATGACGGATCACTGTGGGAGCGATCCCAGTGTTCAGCAATCAGTTGTTGGAAACTTCACCCGCTGGCAGCTTTTCCTTGCTGCGCCAGTGCGGCAGGGAGTTCCAGTAGCGTTGGCCCTTGGCATCGTCATACATGCCTTCCCAACGGGCGATGACCAGCACGGCCAAGGCGTTGCCGATGACGTTCAGAGCGGTACGCGCCATGTCCATGATACGGTCGACGCCAGCGATGAATGCCAGGCCTTCGAGCGGGATACCGACGCTGCCCAGGGTGGCCAGCAACACTACGAAGGATACGCCCGGTACGCCGGCAATACCTTTGGAGGTGACCATCAGGGTCAGTACCAGCAGCAATTGCTGGCTGATCGACAGGTCAATGCCATACAGCTGGGCAATGAAGATGGCCGCAATGCTCTGGTACAAAGTCGAACCATCGAGGTTGAACGAGTAACCGGTAGGGACCACGAAGCTGCAAATGGCTTTGGGCGCGCCGTATGCTTCCATTTTCTCGATCACGCGTGGCAGCACGGTTTCGGAGCTGGCGGTGGAGTAGGCCAGCACCAGCTCATCCTTGAAGATGCGCATCAGCTTGATCACCGAGAAGCCGAACAGGCGAGCGATCAGGCCCAGCACCACGAAGGCGAAGAAGGCGATGGCGACATAAACCAGGATCACCAGTTTGGCCAGCGGCAGCAGGGAAGCGAAGCCGAAGTTGGCCACGGTCACCGCGATCAGCGCGAACACGCCGATCGGCGCGTAGTTCATGATCATGTGAGTGACCTTGAACATGCTTTCCGAAACGCCCTGGAACATCTTCACCAGTGGCTCGCGCAGATCCGCCTGCAAGCTCGACAAACCGAGACCGAACAGCACGGAGAAGAAGATGATCGGCAGCATTTCGCCGCGGGCCATGGCCGCGAAGATGTTCGAGGGGATCAGGTTGAGGATCGTTTCGATGAACGCATGTTCATGTTGAACCTCGGCTGCGGTGGCCTGGTACTTGGAAATGTCCACAGTGCCCAGGGTGCTCATGTCGATGCCGGTGCCAGGATGGAACAGGTTGGCCAGCAGCAGGCCGACCACGATGGCGATGGTGGTGACGATCTCGAAGTAGATGATGGTCTTGAAGCCGATGCGCCCCAGTTTCTTGGCGTCACCGACGCCGGCAATGCCGACGATCAGGGAAGAGATGACGATCGG
>Ga0068823_103546_pt1 | contig 12570 bp, 9 predicted proteins | sample Hof3ISUMetaT_20_FD_68482 | JGI IMG/M metagenome (GOLD analysis project Ga0068823, IMG submission 68482) | Enriched soil aggregate microbial communities from Iowa State university to study microbial drivers of carbon cycling -... | ecosystem: Environmental > Terrestrial > Soil > Agricultural land... | reverse complement strand
CACTATTTGTCGGGCAACGACAAACACTACTTTAAATCTATATGAGAATTACTATAAATTACGCACCTCAAGTTGCCACTATCTTGCTACTGCCTCGGGCGGCTCGGCAGAACAGTGTGCTCAAGGACAAAACCCGCACTCGAGCGGCCGGGAGTCATGTTGGAAAACTACTATCGTGAGCTGGTGTGTTTCCTGAACGCCAGGCTCGGCAACCGACAGGTGGCCGAAGATGTGGTGCATGACGCTTATGTACGGGTCCTGGAGCGTTCCAGCGATACGCCGATCGAACAGCCCCGGGCCTTCCTTTATCGCACCGCGCTGAACCTGGTGATCGACGACCATCGGCGCAATGCCCTGCGTCAGGTCGAATCGCTGGAAGTGCTCGACAGCGAAGAGCGCTATTTCACGCCGTCCCCCCACAGCACCCTCGATCATGGCCAGCGCCTGGAAATGTTGCAGCGTGCGCTGGCCGAGCTTTCGCCGCTGTGCCGCGAGAGTTTTCTATTGCGCAAGATCGAAGGCCTGTCGCACCCCGAGATCGCCGAGCACCTTGGTATTTCCAAGGCCCTGGTGGAAAAGCACATCGTCAACGCCATGAAACATTGCCGCCTGCGAATCAAACAATGGGATGCCCATTGAGCCGTCGCCGTTAAATTTTATTTCACTGTCCTCGTTCCTACTCAACAGACGATCTGCTGTCCTGCTCCGGGCCGGCCGGTCACCCAAGCTCTTCCTCCGCGCTGTTCGGGGGTTCATCCAGAGGACACTGGAAATGACACAGGCAATTGCATCGCCCATCGTTCACGACCTGATCGGCGTCGGTTTCGGCCCTTCGAACCTGGCGCTGGCCATCGCTCTGCAAGAGCGCGGCGCGACCCAGGGCGAGCTGGATGTGCTGTTCCTCGATAAACAACCCAACTACAGCTGGCACGGCAACACCCTGTCGACCCAGAGCGAGTTGCAGATTTCCTTCCTCAAGGATCTGGTGACCCTGCGCAATCCGACCAGCCCGTACTCGTTCGTCAACTACCTCAAGCACCACGGCCGTCTGGTGGACTTCATCAACCTCGGCACCTTCTATCCGTGCCGCATGGAGTACAACGACTATCTGCGCTGGGTGGCCGCGCAGTTCACTGAGCAGAGCCGCTACGGCGAAGAAGTGCTGACCATCGAGCCGGTGCTGCACAACCATCAGGTCGAAGCGCTGCGGGTCATTTCCCGTGGTACGGACGGCCAGCAGTTGGTGCGCACCGCACGTTCGGTGGTGGTCAGCGCCGGTGGCACTCCACGCATTCCCGAGGCGTTCAAGGCGCTGAAGGGTGACGCTCGGGTTTTCCACCACTCGCAATACCTGGCCGAGATGGCCAAGCAGCCGTGCATCAACAACCAGCCGATGAGTATCGCGATCATCGGTGGCGGCCAGAGTGCGGCGGAAGCCTTCATCGACCTGAACGATTCGTTCCCGTCGGTGCAGGTCGACATGATCCTGCGTGGCTCGGCCCTGAAGCCGGCGGACGACAGCCCGTTCGTCAACGAAGTGTTCTCGCCGGAGTTCACTGACCTGATTTTCCAGCAGAACAGCAGCGAGCGTGAGCGTCTGGTCAACGAGTACCACAACACCAACTACTCGGTGGTCGACATCGACCTGATCGAGCGTATCTACGGCATCTTCTATCGCCAGAAAGTCTCGGGCGTGGCACGCCACGCGTTCCGCACTCTGACCACCGTCGAGAAAGCCACCGCCACCGAACGCGGTATCGAACTGACCGTGCGCAACAACGCCACCGGTGAAGTCACCGTGCGTGCCTACGACGCGGTTGTGCTGGCCACCGGTTACGAGCGTCAGATGCATCGCAAACTGCTGGCGCCGCTGGAGGAGTACCTGGGCGACTTCGAGGTCGATCGCAATTACAAGCTGATCACCGACGAGCGCTGCAAGGCCGGTCTGTACATGCAGGGCTTCTGCCAGGCCAGCCACGGTCTGAGCGATACGCTGTTGTCGATCCTGCCGATCCGCGCGGACGAGATTGCCGGCTCGCTGTATGAGCATGGCAAGAACCGTGGGCACAGCCGTTCGGTGATGGACTTGTTGTTGGCGACTGCCAGCTAAGTTTCACGATCGCCATCGCGAGCAGGCTCGCTCCCACAATGAATCTGTAAATGCAGGAAAAATGTGGGAGCGAGCCTGGTCCGGGCGGCGATCCGACGATGACTCTTCCAGAGCACCGGAAGTTTCCAATCCTGAACCCTTCCTGAACACCCGCCACATTCCCCGACACACTTCCTTTCGCGGGTTTACTCTCCAGACATCGGGGCGTAAGCTTCGCGCGTTTTCATCAATAGCGGAGACCCACAGTGGGTACTTGTTCGAGTGACAGTTGTCGGCCGGTCCTTGTAACCGGCGGATTCTCGGCAAGATAACGCGCATTCCTTTGTGCCGTTGTCTCGCCGAACAGCGAGCAGCGGCATCCCGATCATGACCGGTCCCGGTCATGTCCCGACGTCCTTCTCATCGACACTGAAAAGCCTGTGAAGTCGACTTCATCGTCGTCATTGCAGCCCTATCGACACGCCTGTCTTTTCTGACCGGCGCGCCACGCCTTGCCGTGCCGGTTTTCCGGTGCCCAGGACGAGGACGTACCTGCTCGACGGTTTCCCGGCTGACCATAGGGGCAACAGCCATGAAACTTACGCTCAAGGAATTTTTCGCAGGCTTCCTGCGGACCCGCCACATCGCCCGGCACTTCCGTCGCCTGGCCTTGCTGGAAACCCTCAGCGACACCACGGTCAGCCGTGAAGTGCCGCCGACCCTGGCCAATACACTGGTGGACGCCGCCCATTGCGACAGCGGCGTGCTGCTGTCGAACCTCGGCACCCACACCGATGGCCTCACTGATTTCGAAGTCGATGTACTGCGTGCGCAGCACGGCCTCAACGAAGTCGAACACGAGCAACCGCTGCCGTGGTGGACCCACCTGTGGCACTGCTACAAGAACCCGTTCAACCTGCTGCTGACTCTGCTGGCGGTGATCTCCTGGCTGACCGAAGACCTCAAGGCCGCCATCGTGATTTTCTCGATGGTGGTGCTCTCGACGCTGCTGCGCTTCTGGCAGGAAAGCAAATCCAACCAGGCCGCCGACGCGCTCAAGGCGATGGTCAGCAACACCGCCACCGTGCTGCGCCGGGATGCGCCGCGCGCTGAACTGCCGATCAAGCAACTGGTACCCGGCGATCTGATCGTGCTCTCGGCCGGCGACATGATTCCTGCCGATTGCCGGGTGCTCAGCGCCAAGGACCTGTTCGTCAGCCAGGCGGCAATGACCGGTGAATCGATGCCGGTGGAAAAATTCCCGCGTCAGGCCGATCGCGACACGCGCAATCCGCTGGAGCTCGACAACATTCTGTTCATGGGCACCAACGTGGTGTCCGGCACGGCGGTGGCGGTGATTCTCACCACCGGCAACAGCACCTATTTCGGTGCGCTGGCGCAGCGGGTCGGGGCGACCGATCGCGCGGTGACTTCGTTCCAGCAAGGGGTGAACAAAGTCAGCTGGCTGCTGATCCGCTTCATGTTCGTCATGGCGCCGCTGGTGTTGTTCATCAACGGTTTCACCAAGGGCGACTGGACCGAAGCGCTGCTGTTCGCGCTGTCGATCGCCGTGGGCCTGACCCCGGAAATGCTGCCGATGATCGTCACCTCGACGCTGGCCAAGGGCGCGGTGTTTCTGTCGCGCAAGAAAGTCATCGTCAAACGCCTGGATGCGATCCAGAACTTCGGCGCGATGGACGTGCTATGCACCGACAAGACCGGCACCCTGACCCAGGACAGGATCTTCCTGGCGCGCAATGTCGACGTCTGGGGCGAAGACTCCGACGACGTGCTGGAAATGGCTTACCTCAACAGCTACTACCAGACCGGCCTGAAAAACCTGCTTGATGTGGCGGTGCTGGAGCACGTGGAAATCCACCGTGAGCTGAAGGTCGGTACGGCCTTTCGCAAGGTCGATGAAATCCCGTTCGACTTCAACCGCCGGCGCATGTCGGTGGTGGTGGAAGGGCGCGGTCAGCCGCATCAACTGATCTGCAAGGGCGCGGTAGAAGAGGTTCTGGCGGTGTGCAGCCGGGTGCGTCACGGTGAAGTCGACGAAGCCTTGAGCGATGAACTGCTGGCGAAAATCCGTCAGGTCACCGCAGCATTCAACGCTGAAGGCTTGCGCGTGGTGGCGGTGGCGGCACGGTCGATGCCGCAGGGGCGCGACACTTACAGCCTGAGCGACGAGCAGGAACTGACGCTGATCGGTTACGTGGCGTTCCTCGATCCACCGAAGGAAAGCACCGCCCCGGCGCTCAAGGCCCTGGCCGAACACGGCGTGGCGGTGAAAGTGCTGACCGGCGACAACGAACTGGTGACCGCCAAGATCTGCCGCGAAGTGGGCCTGGCCCAGCAGGGCCTGTTGATGGGCAACGACATCGAACGCATGAGCGACGCCGAACTGGCCGTGGCGGTAGAAACCACCAACGTGTTCGCCAAACTGACGCCGTCGCACAAGGAACGCATCGTGCGCATCCTCAAGGGCAACGGCCACGTGGTCGGGTTCATGGGCGACGGCATCAACGACGCACCGGCGCTGCGCACCGCCGACATCGGGATTTCCGTGGACAGCGCGGTGGACATCGCCAAGGAAGCGGCCGACATCATCCTGCTGGAAAAGAGCCTGATGGTGCTGGAGGAGGGCGTGCTGGAAGGGCGTCGGACCTTCGCCAACATGCTCAAGTACATCAAGATGACCGCCAGCTCGAACTTCGGCAACGTCTTCTCGGTGCTGGTCGCCAGTGCGTTCATTCCGTTCCTGCCGATGCTGCCGATGCACCTGCTGGTGCAGAACCTGCTGTATGACATTTCGCAGATCGCGATCCCGTTCGACAACGTCGACGACGAGATGCTGAAGCAGCCACAACGCTGGCAGCCAGGGGACGTCGGGCGCTTCATGCTGTTCTTCGGCCCGATCAGTTCGATCTTCGACATCACAACGTTCGCCTTGATGTGGTACGTGTTCGATGCCAACACCCCGGATCACCAGACCCTGTTCCAGTCCGGCTGGTTCGTGGTGGGGCTGCTGACCCAGACGCTGATCGTGCACATGATCCGCACGCCGAAGATTCCGTTCCTGCAAAGCCGCGCGGCGATGCCGCTGCTGGTGATGACCGCAATCATCATGGCCGTGGGCATCTTCCTGCCGATGGGGCCGCTGGCGCACTACTTCAAATTGCAGGCGCTGCCGTCGATGTACTTCGTGTTTCTGCCGGTGATCCTGCTGGCGTACATGGCGCTGACCCAGGCCGTCAAAGGCTTCTACATCCGCCGGTTCGGCTGGCAGTAACAGGCAAGATTCCCCCCTTGTGGGAGCAAGGGGGGCGGTTTCAAGGAGTTCGACATGCAAGCGATCAACAATCTCAACCTCACCTCATTGCTCGACACTTTGGTCAGCCTCAGCGCGGCGTTCATCCTCGGCGGCCTGATCGGCTTCGAACGCCAGTACCGCCAACGCACGGCGGGCTTGCGCACCAACGTGCTGGTGGCGGTCGGCGCGGCGATTTTCGTCGACATGGCCAACCGTCTCGCCGGGGCCGAAGGCGCGGTGCGAGTGGTTGCCTACGTGGTTTCCGGCATCGGTTTTCTCGGTGCCGGGGTGATCATGCGCGAAGAGGGCAACGTGCGTGGGCTCAACACCGCCGCCACGCTCTGGACCTCGGCGGCGGTCGGTGCCTGCGCCGGTGCCGACCTGCTGGCCGAAGCGGTCCTGGGCACCTTGTTTGTGCTGGCCGCCAATACCTTGTTGCGGCCGATCGTCAACAACATCAACCGTCAGCCGCTGGACGTGGTCTCGGCGGAAGTCACCAACATTGTTTATGTCATCGCTCGGCGTTCGCAGCAGAAAGCCGTTTTCGCCTTGCTCGAGGCCGAGCTGGAACGCAGCAATTACCCGGCCAGCGATGTCGATGTACATGCCTTCGGTGCCGATGAAATCGAGATCGAAGCGACGCTGGCCACCACCTCGGTGGACGGTGATGAACTGGATGCGCTGGTGGCGCGAATCTCGACGTCGACGCTGGTGGTGCAGGCGTTCTGGAGTCCGAGCACCACGGAGTAACTTTTTCAATCCCGATGAGTGACCGTGTTTTTCGGAAAAGTCCTACAGAGTGTATCCCGATGCTTGGGTAGTCTTGCCGCCACTTGAAGCGACTACCCGGACTTCCACATTGACCGACAAAACCCTGCGCATCCTGATCGCCGACTTGCAGCATTTTCATCGGATGAAGATCGAGCGCCTGTTCAATGGCCTTGATTATTACCGCATTGCACCGGTGCAAAGTCTTGCCGAACTGTTGACCCTGGTCGATTACGGCTGTCAGCCGTTCGATGTCCTGGTGGTTAATGCCGAACTGGCGAGCGGGATCGCGGATCTGCCCGGCGTTCTGTTCGATCACCCACAAGTCCGACGGGCCCTGGTCTATGGTGAGCCGGCGGATTCCACAGGTGTTCCCGGGCATTTTGGGGCAAAGGTCATCACCAGCCCTGCAGCGCTGCCTTCATTCGACGAAATCGAACAGCTGATGACCTCGGTCGAGGCATCGCTTGGGCGGTCATCGCGTGCGCTATCACAGATCGGTCTGGCGCGCACCTGTCAGATCTGACAGGTGCTTCATCGTAAAGTCTGTGCAACAGTTGTAGCGCAGCTACCAATAGTCCCGTTCATGCAAGATCGGTGGCTTCATCACTATGTAATCGCACCGGGAGTGGTCATGGGTCGAGTATTGCTTGCCGAAGATCACCCGGTGGTCGTCTCTGCCATCCGTATGCTGTTGCATGGGTTGGGCTATAAGCAGATTCACGTGGTGTCGAGCGGCGTCGACGTCGTGCCGATGATTCGTGAACATGCGCCGGATCTGATGATTCTCGACCTGAACCTTGCAGGTATGTGCGGGCTGGATGTATTGCAGCGTATCAGGTCTATCGGGCTGGTTTGCAAAGTCGTGATTTTTACCTCGGCTCCCCAGGACAGTTTCCTGATGCGCTGCCGGCGTGCCGGAGCGATGGCCTTCGTGGAAAAGTCTGCCGACCTGAAACAGGTCGAGAATGCGATCAAGGCTGTGCGTTCGGGCTACACTTTTTTTCCTGAAATGCACGGTGTCAGTTCAGGACAACTCGATGCACTGAGTGATGAGCGGCAGTTGATTGATCGGCTGTCCGACCGCGAACTGCATATTCTGGTGCAACTGGCTCACGGCAAGTCCAACAAACTCATCGCCTTGGAAATGAACCTGAGTCACAAAACCGTCAGCACCTACAAGACCCGATTGATGCTCAAACTGGGAATAACGTCCTCAGTGACGTTGCGAGAGCTGGTCGTGCGCAACGATCTGTTCTGAGAGGCTTTCCATGATGAGACCGTTGCGGTTGGTGTTTCTGTTGGCACTTTTGTTTGCAGGCACAGTTCAGGCGGCGACGAGTGCGCAAAGACTGGAAATCGTTTCCCGCACCCGCCTGGAAGGCGTGCAGGTTCGCCTTGATGATCAGGATAAACAGTGGCTGAGCGCGCATCCGGTATTGCGCATCGGTGCCTCCTGGCCGGATTACCCGCCCTTTGAACTGACGCGCAAGCGCCATGAGCTGGAAGGCCTCACCGCCGATTACGCCGATGCGATTGCACAGGTACTCAATCTCGCCGTCGAAGTCTGGTGCTATCCCGACCGCGCAAGTGCGATGGCCGCGCTCAAGGCCGGGGATCTGGATTTGCTGGGCACGTCGAACAACTTCGAGATCGCCGACCCCGAACTGATGCTGTCCCGTGCCTACGCCGAAGATCAGCCGATGTGGGTGACCCGGCTCGACGAACCGTTGCCCGACGATCTGGCCGGCAAGCGAATCGCCATGGTGGACGACTACCTGCCAGCCTCGACCATCGAGCAGGCTTACCCGCAAGCCTCCCTGCAGCGTTATCGCTCGATTCTCGATGCCCTCGGCGCGGTGGCGTTCGGTCGGGATGCGCTCTACCTTGGCGACTTCATCAGCGCCAGCTATCTGATCAACACTCATTTTTATAACGACCTGCAACTGGCGGGCCCCTCGGGCCTTGACGCCAACCCGTTCGGCTTCGCCCTGACCCGCAGCAACACGCGGTTGAAACGTCTGGTCGACAAGGCCCTGCTGGCGATTCCCATGGAACAGCGCCTCGCGATGGAGCTGCGCTGGAGTGCCGGGCGCGCCGACAGGGCAGCGCAGTCGCGGGTAAGTCTGAGCGACAGCGAGCAACAATGGCTGGATCAGCATCCGGTGGTGCGGGTCGGTGCTATCGACGATTTTGCGCCGCTGGCATTCTTTGATGCCGATGGCCGGTTCAGCGGCCTGACTGCACAACTGCTCAACCTGATCAGTCAGCGCAGTGGCCTGACATTCGAGGTGGTGCGCGGTCAGTCTCTGGATCGTCAGGTCGAGCAGCTCAGGAGCGGGGAGCTGGATCTGTTGCCGGTGCTGACACCGAGCCGCGAGCGTGAACTTGAAATGCGGTTCACCCGGTCGTACGCCAACAGCCCCTTCGTCTTGATCACCGATTTGAAGGCACAGGCGCCGCGCAGTCTCGAGGAGATGGCGGGTAAACGTCTGGCGCTCTATCGCGGTAATCCGCTGCGCGAATATCTGTTGGAGCACGTGCCGCAGATCAACCTGATCGAGTTGCCGAGTCCGGCGGACGGTACGCGGGCGCTGCTTGATGGTCGGGCCGATGCGACATTGAGCTCGTTGCTGGTGGCGCGTTATCAGATCGATCACCAGTACCGTGAGCGCTTGCGGATTGTCTCCACGCTGGGTGATCAACCGGCCCGGATTGCCATGGCCACGGCGCCCGATGCCCCGCAACTGCAATCGATTCTGAACAAGGCGCTGCTGGCCATTGCCCCCCAGGAAATTGATGGTCTGGTCGCGCGCTGGAGTCGTAACGTGGTGCTGCAGGACAGCTATTGGCAGCGTCATAGAGAGCAAATCCTGCGCGGCTTTGCCATTGCTGCCGGGTTGCTGTTGCTGGCGTTGGGCTGGATCGCCTTTCAGCGTCGGCAGATCCGTCAGCGTCAACAATGGTTAAGACAGTTGCAGGAGGCCAAGGAGGCGGCCGATGAAGCCAATCGTGCCAAGAGCACGTTTCTGGCGACCATGAGCCATGAAATCCGCACACCGATGAATGCCCTGATCGGCATGCTTGAACTGGCCCTCAAGCGTGCCGATGAAGGCGTGACCGATCGCCAGGCGATCGAGGTGGCGTCCAGTGCCGGGCAGCAATTGCTGGCATTGATCGGCGATATTCTCGACATCGCGCGCATTGAGGCTGGGCATTTGTCGCTGGTTCCCGAACGGGTCAATCTGCGCGAGGTGGTGCAGTCGGTGTGTCGGATTTTCGAAGGCCTGGCCCGGCAGAAGCAATTGTTGTGGCATGTGGAGCTGGATGAACGCAGCAACGTCGAGGTGATGATCGATGCCCTGCGTTTCAAACAAGTGCTGTCGAATCTGTTGAGCAATGCCATCAAGTTCACCGATGACGGCGAGGTGAGCCTGCGCTTGCGCGTATTCGGCGAACAGGACGGGCTGATTGAAGTGGGTGTAGCCATTGAAGACAGTGGCCGGGGAATCAGCGCCGAGGATCAGCAACGCTTGTTCAGCCCGTTTGTGCAGGTCGGCGATCATCAGACTGCGGCGCAGGGCGGTTCTGGCCTGGGGTTGGTGATCAGCCGCAACCTGTGCCGGATGATGGGTGGTGATTTGTGGATGACCAGCGAGCCGGGCAGGGGCACTCAGGTCATGCTGCGACTGGAACTGCCAGTGCTGCAGCCGCTGGTGCAGGAGGCTGCACCGGCACCCGTGGCGACGGCGGTCAAGTCGCTGAACGTGCTGGTGGTGGATGACCATCCCGTGAATCGCCTGTTGTTGTGCCGACAGTTGAGTGAACTCGGCCATCGCCCCGTTGAAACCGATGGTGGTGGGAGCGGGCTGGCGCTGTGGCGCGGGCACTCCTTCGATGCATTGATCACTGACTGCAACATGCCGGGGCTCAACGGTTACGAGCTGGCGCGCGCGGTGCGTCAGGAAGAGGCCGCGACGGGCAGGGCGCCCTGTCTGATCCTTGGATTTACCGCCAATGCGCAAATGGAAGAAAAGCAGCGATGCCGGGCAGCCGGGATGGACGACTGTCTGTTCAAACCGGTTCTGCTGCGCGAATTGAGCCAGGCCCTGATGGCCGCAACATCCGAAGGCGCGCAGATCGAAAGCGTGGACGATCCGGTAGAGGCCGAGTTCGATCTGAGCGCGCTGTTGCAACTGGCAGGCGCGGACAACTCGCTGATCGGGCAATTGCGTGAGGAGGTGCTGAGCAGTCTGCGCATTGACCTGAAGCGTCTGGATGAGTCAGGCCGCAAAAATGACCGCGCCGATTTGCGTGATCTGGCGCATCACGTCACGGGCGGGGCGCACATGATCGGTGCCGAGCGTGTGGTCTCGGCGTGTCGGGTGCTCGAACAGGCCTGCCGGGCCGATCAGCCCGAAGCGGCATTGATGGCCGCCATCGATTCGCTGCGCGAGGCCATGCACGACCTCGCGCAGCAGCTTCAGGCCTGATCGATCAGTCCCACTGCGGCGCGATGCCTTTGGGGCTGGTCAGGCGATGGCCGCGCTCCAGTGTGGCGATCAGCGCCATGTCGGCGTCGCTCAGGGTCAGCGCCGTGGCACCGAGGTTGCCTTGCAGGTTGGCGCGTTTGGTCGACGACGGAATCACCGCGTAACCCGATTGCATCGCCCACGCCAGCGTAACCTGCGCCGGGGTGGCATGCAGGCGCTCGGCGATCTGCACGATCAGCGGATCCTTCAGCACTTCGCCGTAGGCGAGGGTCATGTACGACGTGATCTGGATGCCCTGACTTTGCGCGAACTCGACGACCTTGCGGTTTTGCAGGTATGGGTGCAGTTCAATCTGGTTGGTGGCGATATTTTCCGCACCGACCGCAGCAATCGCCTGTTTCATCAGGTCGATGGTGAAGTTGGACACGCCGATCTGCCGGGTCAGGCCCAGGCGTTTGGCTTCCAGCAGCGCGCCCATGAATTCCTCCACCGGCACCTGATCTTCCGGCGACGGCCAGTGGATCAGCGTCAGGTCAAGGTAGTCGGTCTGCAGCTTTTGCAGGCTTTCCTTGAGACTTTCGATCAGACGATCCCCGGCGAAGTTGGCGATCCAGATCTTGCTGGTGATGAACAGCTCTTCACGGGCAATGCCGCTGGCAGCGATGGCTGCGCCAACGTCGGCCTCGTTTTCGTAGATCTGTGCGGTGTCGATGACTCGGTAACCAAGTTCAAGGGCAGTGCTCACCGAATCGATGACCACCTGGCCTTGCAGGCGAAACGTACCAAGACCGAAAGCGGGAACAGACATGCAGGACTCCAGGATTGCAATGGGAATGGGCAGGAGTATCCGCGTCTGATTCCTCGGGAAAAACCGCTGTCGGGGCAAAGTACTGTTGACTGAAAGTCACGAATCACCGTGGATATCGTTCCACCAGTAGAACGATGAAGACGGTTTTGGCTGACTAGTACTAAATACGTGGCGAATTTATGATCGGCCCATGATCAACCCAATTGCGGAGTCCACCATGAAAAATCTTATCGGTCTCTACACCAGCCCTCGCGGCCACTGGGTCGGCGATGGGTTTCCGGTGCGCACCCTGTTTTCCTACGACAACCTGGGCAAACACATCAGCCCGTTCCTGCTGCTGGATCACGCCGGGCCTGCGCATTTCACCCCGACTACTGAACGCCGCGGCGTGGGGCAGCATCCGCACCGCGGCTTCGAAACCGTGACCATCGTTTACGAAGGCGAAGTGCAGCACCGCGACTCCACCGGCAGCGGCGGCACCATCGGCCCGGGCGATGTGCAGTGGATGACCGCGGCTTCCGGAATCCTGCATGAAGAGTTCCACTCGGAAAACTTCGCCAAAACCGGCGGTAACCTGGAAATGGTGCAACTCTGGGTGAATCTGCCGGCGAAGGACAAAATGGCCGCGCCGGGTTACCAGACCATTCTGGACAGTGATATTCCGCAAATCGCGCTCAAGGACGGTGCCGGCAGCCTGCGGCTGATCGCCGGTGAGTTCGACGGCCACAAAGGTCCATCCCGCACGTTCACGCCTATTGATGTGTGGGATCTGCGGCTGAACGCCGGCAAGTTGCTCACGCTGGACCTGTACGAAGGCCGCAACACGGCGCTGGTGGTGTTGAAGGGTTCGGTACAGATCAACGGAGGGGAGTCGATGCGTGAAGGCCAGTTGGCGCTGTTCGAGCGTGATGGCGATCGCATCACCCTCGAAGCCAGCCAGGACGCGGTGGTGCTGCTGCTCAGCGGCGAGCCGATCGACGAGCCGATTGTCGGCCACGGCCCGTTCGTGATGAACACCGAGCAGGAAATCCATCAGGCTTTCGCCGACTTCCAGTCCGGCCGTTTCGGCCAGATGCACCGCTGAAAAAACCGGCAGGCG
>Ga0068823_108293_pt1 | contig 13360 bp, 9 predicted proteins | sample Hof3ISUMetaT_20_FD_68482 | JGI IMG/M metagenome (GOLD analysis project Ga0068823, IMG submission 68482) | Enriched soil aggregate microbial communities from Iowa State university to study microbial drivers of carbon cycling -... | ecosystem: Environmental > Terrestrial > Soil > Agricultural land... | reverse complement strand
AAAAAACGCTGCCGATCGGCAAGCACCCGCTGCAGCTCTACTCGCTGGCCACGCCCAATGGCGTGAAGGTAACCATTCTGCTCGAAGAATTACTGGCGCTCGGCTGCACCGACGCTGAATACGATGCCTGGCTGATCCGCATCAACGAAGGAGACCAGTTCTCCAGCGGATTTGTCGAGATCAACCCCAACTCGAAAATTCCGGCTTTATTGGACCGCAGCGTGGAACCGGGCATTCGCGTATTCGAATCCGGGTCGATCCTGTTGTATCTGGCGGAGAAATTCGGCGCCTTCCTGCCCTCCGATCCGGCGGGTCGCACCGAAACCCTGAACTGGCTGTTCTGGCAAATGGGTGCTGCGCCGTATCTGGGCGGTGGCTTCGGGCATTTCTATGCGTATGCGCCGGAAAAACTCGAATACCCGATCAATCGATTCACCATGGAAGCCAAGCGTCAGCTGGATGTACTCGATCGCCGCCTGAGCGAAAGCCCTTACCTTGCCGGCAACGACTACACCATCGCCGACATAGCGGTCTGGCCGTGGTACGGACAACTGGTGCGCAACAATGTGTACTCCGCCGCCGAGTTTCTGAGCGCCCATGAATACACCCACGTGCAGCGCTGGGCGCAAGAGATTGCCGAACGACCTGCGGTGATTCGCGGCCAGCGCGTCAACCGGACGTGGGGCGATGAAGCGAGCCAGGTTCCAGAACGGCATCAAGCAAGCGATCTCGATTGAACTTCACCTGATACGACGCAACGTCCGGTGCGAAGTCTGTATCGGGCGTTGCGTTCGCTACACCAACAAGTCAGCCCACTGTCCCGGCGTCATCTTCGTCACCATCAGCAGCACGATCACGAACATCCCCAGAAAACCGGCAACCCCCATCCAGAACCATTTTCGGTACACGCAACGGTACTCATCGGCAAGCCCGCCCCCCGTTTCGACTGCGCTCGACGCCATCATGTACAAACGCTTCTGAAGCACCAATACCGGTAACCAGAGCGACCCGACGCACAGGAAAATGATCAAGGAGGTCAGTACCCATTCCGTGGTCAGAGGCAGTCCGGCAAGCCTGGTCAACCCGTAACCCGTCACGATCTGGATAAAGCCCGCCGGCGTGGTGATCCAGGCGTCGAACCGTACGACCATTCTCGACACGTGCGCTATCACCAAAGGGTTGGCTGTACGGCTCGCGGCGATCAGGTAGAGGTACGAGCCCATGCCGAATCCGAACAGGAAAACCGCGGCGACGATGTGAATGTATTTGAGGCAGAGATAGAGCACGGTCAGTTCTGCCCGCCAGAAAAATGCATCGATAGGCTCAGATTCTGCGGATCGTTGATGGCCGCCATGTATTCGTCGACAGTGATCTCGCCCACGCAAGGACGCGCGCCAGCCTCGGGCGGATATCCCCGGGCGATTTTCGCAGCCAGGGCAACGGCTGCGCAGCTCGGGATCTCCGGCCCCTTGTCATTGCGGGCGGTGAGCTGGACCGTCATGGCCAGCGGATTGCCGTCGATGCCGAGCCCCTTCACGTCGATGTACATCGCGCTTTTGCCATCACCGAATCGCTCGAACCAGGTGCCCCAACGATGAAGCCGCGCCGCCCAGGGAACATGATCACGAAACGCACCAAACCTGCGGGCCAGTGCGAACAGACCGTTCGCCACTCCACCCAGCTTGAGGCCCGGACCCGCCTTGAAACTCAGGGTTCGGGCGCCATAGCGGCTGGCAAAAATGTCCATGTCCGGCACGTCGACATTCGCCAGCACCCGAACGCCCAGGTGAGGCATCTTGCGCAACGTCAGGTCGAGCCAGCCTGCCACCTCATGAACCTGGCCATTCCTGAGCTGCCTGATCGGCTTGCCTGCGTAGGCCAGAACACCTTCAACCGTCGAAAGGCCCGGCATTTTCGCCGACGAGGAAATGCCATGTTCGATCGAATCGATACGAGAGAAGCGATACTGATGCTCATCGATAAGTGCCGATGAAAGTGTCGGCACCGAACTGCAACCGCTGAGAATTGCCACGCCAGCCTGTTTCGCGCGGGCATCGAGGGCTCCGATGCCGTTGACGAACGTTCGGCAGTCGGACAAGTCGCAATAATGCACACCCGCGTCTATGCAGCGCTCGGCGACCGCATAGGATTGCCCTTGAAACGGGCCCCCGGTGTGGATGACCAATTGGATGTTCATCGTTTTCAGAACCGCTTCAAACCCTTCCCCCATCGCATTGCCGCACCAACTCTCGCAGACGACGCCCGACAGGGCTTTCAGCTCGTCGACTTTGCGCATCAGTTTCTGAGGGTCGCGACCGGAGATCACCAGCGTGATGTCCGGCATCGCAATCAAATGCCGGCTGACAATGCTGCCGAAATTCCCGTAACCGCCGACCACTAAAACCCTGAGTGCCACGCAATGCTTCCTTGAAATAATTGAATGATTTCAGTCGTACCTCTGTGAGCAACTCATCTGCTGACGCATCGTCAGAATCGCAGCCGAAGCCGATGAACCGGTCTCACAACCCGGATGGCCCAACGGGAGAGCGCAGGCTAAGCGGCTCGGGTCCAGGGCTGGCAATGGCAATCGCGGCAACCTGGGTAAAGGCCAGAATCGAGTGAGAGTCCATTCCATGCTCATTGGGGTGAAGTGGCGGCATATTACAGGAGCACGCGGGACAACGAACTACCGGACGCTACGCTTTACTTCTCGGTGTCAGCGGCCCAATGATGGAAACCGGCACCGACCTCGAATAACGACAACGGAGGGTCGCCCACCGATCATGAACATTCTCTACGACGAACAGGTCGACGGCGCCTTGCCCGACGTCGACAAAGCCGCGCTTCTGCAAGCCCTGCAGCACCAATGGCCAGACCTGGACGTGCTGCATCAGCGCGAGGAACTGAAACCGTACGAGTGCGATGGCCTCTCGGCCTACCGCACCACGCCTCTGCTGGTGGTACTGCCACGGCACATCGATGAAGTTCAGGGCGTGTTGCAGATCTGCCATGAACGACGGGTGCCGGTGGTGGCCCGGGGCGCGGGGACCGGTTTGTCCGGCGGTGCATTGCCGCTGGAAAAAGGCGTGCTGCTGGTGATGGCGCGCTTCAACAACATCCTGCAGATCGACCCAAAGGCCCGCACTGCGCGGGTTCAACCCGGCGTGCGCAACCTCGCGATTTCCCAGGTCGCCGCGCCGTTCGGGCTGTATTACGCACCTGATCCTTCCTCGCAAATTGCCTGCTCGATCGGCGGCAACGTGGCGGAAAACGCCGGTGGTGTGCATTGCCTCAAGTACGGCTTGACCGTGCACAACCTGCTCAAGGTCGAGATCCTCACCGTCGATGGCGAACGCCTGACGCTGGGTTCGGACGCACTGGATTCCCCCGGTTTCGACCTGTTGGCGCTGTTCACCGGTTCCGAAGGCCTGCTCGGGGTCATCACCGAAGTCACGGTCAAACTTTTACCCAAACCGCAGACGGCCAAAGTGCTGCTGGCGGCGTTCGACTCCGTGGAAAAGGCTGGCCGCGCCGTGGCGGATATCATCGCGGCCGGCATCATTCCCGGTGGCCTGGAGATGATGGACAATCTGGCAATCCGCGCCGCCGAAGACTTCATCCACGCCGGTTATCCGGTGGATGCCGAGGCGATTCTGCTCTGCGAACTCGATGGCGTTGAAGCCGATGTTCACGATGACTGCGCGCGGGTCCGGCAAGTGCTCGAGCACGCCGGCGCCACCGAACTGCGTCAGGCCCGGGACGAAGCCGAACGCGTGCGATTCTGGGCCGGACGCAAAAACGCCTTCCCCGCCGTGGGCCGATTATCGCCGGACTATTACTGCATGGATGGCACCATCCCGCGCCGCGAGTTGCCCGGCGTACTGCATGCGATTGCACAGCTTTCAGCCGAATACGGCCTGCGAGTCGCCAACGTATTCCATGCCGGCGACGGCAACATGCATCCACTGATTCTGTTCGACGCCAACCAGCCCGGCGAGCTGGAGCGTGCTGAAACGCTGGGCGGCAAGATCCTCGAACTGTGCGTCAAGGTCGGCGGCAGCATCACCGGAGAACACGGTGTGGGCCGGGAAAAAATCAACCAGATGTGCGCGCAGTTCAACAGCGATGAGCTGACCCTGTTCCACGCTGTCAAAGCCGCGTTCGATCCCGGCGGCCTGCTCAACCCCGGCAAAAACATTCCGACCCTGCACCGCTGCGCCGAATTCGGCGCCCTGCACGTACACCACGGGCAACTGCCCTTCCCCGAACTGGAGCGGTTCTGATGGGCGACGCGATGGATTTCGATGACAGCGCCGCGCTGCTCGAGCAGGTCAATCGGGCACTGGAAAACGCTACCCCGCTGCGCATCCAGGGCGCCAACAGCAAGGCGTTTCTCGGGCGCATCGTCGGTGGCGAGATTCTCGACACTCGCGCCCATCGCGGCATCGTCAGCTACGACCCGACCGAACTGGTGATCACCGCACGCTGCGGCACTCCACTAGTGGAACTGCTGGCCGTGCTGGACGCTTCGCAACAGATGCTGGCGTGCGAACCACCGGCCTTCGCCGACGATGCCACGGTCGGCGGCATGGTCGCCAGTGGCCTGTCCGGGCCGCGTCGGCCCTGGTCGGGATCGGTGCGCGATTTCGTGCTGGGCACGCGAATCATCACCGGTCATGGCAAACACCTGCGGTTCGGCGGCGAAGTCATGAAGAACGTCGCCGGTTATGACCTGTCGCGCCTGATGGCCGGCAGTTACGGCTCGCTCGGGGTGATCACCGAAGTCTCGCTCAAGGTGCTGCCCAAACCGCGAGCGTGCCTGAGCCTCAGTCTGGAAATGCCCAGCGAACAGGCGTTGCTGCGTCTGGCCGAATGGGGCCAGCAACCGTTGCCGATCAGCGCCGCGTGTCACGATGGCCGGCAACTGCATTTGCGTCTTGAGGGTGGCGAAGGTTCAGTGGCGGCCGCCCATGATCGCCTGGGTGGCGAGCTGATCGACAGTTCGTTCTGGGCCGATCTCAACGAACAACACCTGGGCTTCTTCGACGAAGACCAACCGCTCTGGCGCCTGTCCGTGCCGCTGAACACGCCGCCGCTGAACCTGCCCGGCCAGCAGTGGCTCGACTGGGGCGGCGCGCAACGCTGGCTCAAATCGACGGCCGAAGCTGCGGTCATTCGCAAAGTGGTCGACGAAGTCGGCGGGCATGCGACCTGTTATAGCCACGGTCTGGTCGACGAGCCGTTCCATCCTCTGGCGCCCGCCCTGCTGCACTATCACCGCCAACTCAAACGACAACTCGACCCCCGGGGCATTTTCAATCCCGGGCGTCTGTACGCGGAGCTTTGAGCCATGCAGACCACCCTCAGCCCGCAAGCCCGGCAACTGCCCCGCGCCGAAGAGGCCGAAAGCATCCTGCGCACGTGCGTTCATTGCGGATTCTGCAACGCGACCTGCCCGACTTATCAATTGCTCGGCGATGAACTGGACGGCCCGCGCGGACGCATCTACTTGATCAAGCAAGTGCTCGAAGGCAACGAAGTCACGGCAAAAACCCAGCAGCATCTGGATCGCTGCCTGTCATGCCGCAACTGTGAAACCACCTGCCCTTCCGGCGTGGACTATCACAACCTGCTCGACATCGGCCGGGCGGTGGTGGACGCCGCCGTCCCGCGGCCGCTCGGGCAGCGTCTGTTGCGTGAAGGACTTCGACGCGTCGTGCCCGATCCACGGTTGTTCAAAGGGCTGATCAACGCCGGCCAGATGTTTCGGGCGCTATTGCCCCATACCCTGCAAGACAAACTGCCACGCAACGTGGCGCTGCCTGCCCCACGACCCGCCATCCGTCATGCGCGGCAAGTGCTGATGCTCGAGGGTTGCGTGCAGCCAGGTTTGTCACCCAACACCAATGCCGCAGCGGCGCGGGTGCTGGATCGTCTGGGCATCAGCGTGATTCCTGCTCGCGAGGCTGGCTGCTGCGGCGCGGTGGATTATCACCTTGACGCCCAGGCCACCGGCCTTGAGCGCGCCCGCCACAACATTGATGCGTGGTGGCCGGCCATCGAACAGGGTGCCGAGGCGATCGTGCAGACCGCCAGCGGTTGCGGTGCATTCATCAAGGATTACGGGCATTTGCTTCGCGCCGACCCGGCCTATGCCGAAAAGGCCAAAGCCGTCAGCGCGCTGGCAAAAGATCTGGTTGAGGTGCTGCGCGAAGAGCCGCTCGAATCCTTAGGCATCCACGCCAATCAACGTGTGGCTTTCCATTGCCCCTGCACCTTGCAGCACGCGCAGAAACTTGGCGGTGCGGTGGAGTCGGTGCTGACACGACTGGGCTTCGACCTGACTGCCGTCCCCGACGCCCATCTGTGCTGCGGCTCGGCAGGTACTTACTCGATCACCCAACCGGCACTGGCCAGGTCACTGCGCGACAACAAACTCGCTGCGCTGGAGAGTGGTCATCCCGAGATCATCGCCACCGCCAACATCGGCTGCCAGATACACCTCGACGACGCCGGCCGCACGCCCGTCAGGCACTGGATCGAGCTGGTGGACGCGCATTGCCGATGAAAGTCCGAGGTGCCTGCTAACCTTCAAGCGGTGGCGCAGACAAGACTGAACATTGCGTCGTTCCAAATGTTCTAGATGCCGTAATCACGGATCAAGGATGAGCGAATGGACTTCTCCACTCATGCGGCCCCGCTCCCCTCGCCGCAACGTACCGCCACCCGGCGTCTGGCGTTTGCCGTAGGCGCGCTGTTCGTTGCCGGGGTCATCACGGCAGTCGGTGCCCTGTTAAGTATTGCGGCGCGGCTCGATGATGACGATGTGAACGACAACCTGTTCTATACGACCCGAGCGCTGGAAAACCGCATCCTCGCATCAAAAAACTACATCACCAGTTACGCCTACTGGACGACGGCCTATGAGCATCTGAGCGGTCAGGTCGACACAAACTGGGCCTACGTTGAACAAAACCTGGGCAAAACCCTGTTCACCAGCGATGGCTATGACGGCGTATTTGTACTGAACCGGGAACAGACCAAATATGCGGTGGTGCGCGGCCAGTTGGTCGAAGCAAATATCTCCAGTTTTCTCCAGGCGTCCGCCACTGCGCTGGTCGACCAGGTACAACTGCAAAGCGACCTCACCAGGCCGGTCAATACCTATTCATTGTTTGAAGACTGGCCGGCACTGGTGACGGCGGCGGCCATCATTCCCAATGACGAGCGCCCCACCGAAGAACCCCGTAACACCTCTGTGCTGGTATTCGTCGACAAGCTGACGCCAGCCAAACTGCGAAAGATCGGCAGCGGCTTCGGCCTGAACAACCTGACTCTTGCCCTGGATGAAACCATCGAAGCAGGCCAGCCCAGAGTGCCGCTGGACAGTACCGGTTACAGCCTGGTCGCTGACCTGGAGCGGCCGGGGCAACGGTTGCTGTGGTCATTGCTGCCCACGCTTGGCAGCATTTTGCTCATCCTCATGCTGTTGACCGGTTACTTTTTCCGGCATGCCTTGCGTTCGTCGAAGTACGTGGACAACAGTTTGGAAGCAATGCAGACCTCACACCAGGCAATGCAAGCGGCCAATCAGGCCCTCGAGGCCAGCGAGGAGCGTTTTCGCGCCGTGGCTGAAGCGGCCTCCGACTGGATCTGGGAAATCGACCGGCATCTGTCTCTCACGTATCTCTCGGCGCGCTTCAGTACCGTGACCGGCTATTCACGTGAGCAGTGGCTGGGACAGGACATCATGCAGTTACTGTTTTGCGATACCACGCCGCTGGAGCTGTGGCTCAAGAAACTGAACGAAGAGGTCAACGCCAGTGACCTGCGCTGTACCTATCGCGATGAGACGGGGCAGCAACGCTATTGCCGGCTGTCCGCCCGGCCGATCGTCGAAAACCATTGCATCGTCGGTTATCGCGGCACCGCCAGCGACATCACCGATGAAGTCGCCGCCCATGCACAGATCCAGCACCTGTCCATGCACGACGCGCTGACGGGGTTGCCCAACCGCAACAAGCTGGCGCGCTACCTGGAAGAAGCCCTGCAACTCAAGGAGCATGCCGCGCCCCTGTCACTGCTGATGATCGATCTGGACAACTTCAAGCCGATCAATGACTCATTGGGCCATCCTGCCGGTGATGCGGTCCTGCAGGAAGTCGCCAGACGCCTGCGCGAATGCACACGGGATCACGACATTGTTGCGCGGCTCGGAGGCGACGAGTTCGTCGTCGTACTCAGTGGCATGGACTCGCATCAGGAAATCGACAGGTTCTGCACACGCCTGATCGGCAGTCTGCATGAGCCGGTGATGTTCGAGCATCATCCGTTGCACATCGGTGCCAGCATCGGCATCACCCTGAGCCGGCGCCACGGCTTCGAAGCCGCAGAGCTGATTCGCTGCGCCGACATCGCGCTCTACCAGGCCAAGTCGGAAGGCAAGAACACCTGGTGCTATTTCGAAGCGCACATGAGCGACCAGATCCAGACGCGCCGACAACTGGAAGACGACTTGCGCAAGGCGCTGAAAGACAACGAGCTGGTGCTGCACTACCAGCCGCGTTACAAGGTGGACGGCAAGGAAATCGTTTCGGTTGAAGCCCTGGTGCGCTGGCAGCATCCGACGAAAGGGCTGCTCGGTCCCGATCTGTTCATTCCCTTGGCGGAGCAGACGGACCTGATCGTCCCCCTCGGTCGCTGGGTACTGCGCGAAGCCTGCCGGACCGCCCTGACATGGCCTGAAGAAATCCTCTTGTCGGTGAACCTCTCCCCTGCCCAGTTTGCACTGAGCGACGTCGTCCAGGACGTGCGCGAAGTGCTGGTCGAAACCCGTTTTCCAGCCAGTCGCCTGGAACTGGAGATCACCGAAAACGTCATGCTCAACGACACCGACGGTGCGCTGACGACCATGAACGCACTCAAAGAACTGGGCGTGCGGTTGAACATGGATGACTTCGGCACCGGCTACTCCTCGCTGGGCTACCTGCGTGCCTATCCGTTCGATGGCATCAAGATCGACAAGCGCTTCATCGCGTCCATCAGCACCGGCAGCAATGATCGTGCGGTGGTGCAAGCCATCATCGGGCTGGGCAAGGCCATGGGCCTGAACGTCACGGCCGAAGGCGTCGAGACCGAAGAGCAACTGGCCATTCTCGGCAAGGATCAATGCAACGAAGTGCAGGGTTATTTCATGAGCCGGCCCATCGACAAGACGGCGTTCGCGCGTCTCTTGCAGGCCACGGGGCGTCTTTGACTCGTCGGCCGGCACCTGGTTTGCGCTTCATCCGCTTGCCCCCGCCTCGTTGCGGGTAAACACGTTGCCCGCATCGCGCACCAACTGACGCCATTCGGCGTTGCTGATGAGCCCCTGTTCCAGCATGTCGTCGGCCCCCTTGAGCAAGTCGTCATATTGGTCCTGCGGATCGAACGGCTCTTGCGATTGTGTCGCCAGCTTGCGCCATGCCGACAGTGACTCTTTCTTGCGCTGATCGTACATTTCGAATGTCTCGCTAAGATGACACGCGGTAGAGCCGTGCTGCTTCTGCGTCGTTCTACGCATTCGACGAATGGAAGCCGACCGGGTGGCGGCCACTGAATGTTGGTTATGAGCTAATAACCCCTTCATTAAACGGTCGCTCAAACGTTGTACTAGGATAGGATCCAAATTTCCCGATTTGTGGTCGCCGGCCAAGGACTTCCGCCGGAGACTCGGGAAAGCGCAATTCCCCCATTGCTACTCATGGATGAAACACATGAACTCACACCTGTTCCCTCACATCGGCAAAGTCATCGCCAGCACCGGCAGCCGGCATTTTCCGCGAATGCTGCACGACCTGATCCTCACCCAACTGGCCGTGGACGCCACGCATATCCGGCAGATGCGCGTGGAGCCGGTCGCACGTACGCAACCGCGCACCGAGCCGGAATGCCCCAAAGAGGCGGCACTGACGGCCGAGACGGTGTATTCCGAACTGAGCACCGATCCCGGCAACAGTGACGTGCCCGCCCCCGAACCCTCCACGGTCACCGATGCTTCGCAGTTGCACCTGACCCGGCGCAAGGACGGTTACCGTTATGTAATTTCCGTGTACCGCTGCGGCCCGTCGAAGCGCTTCTCCGCGCGCGAGCGCAGTCTGTTGCAGGACATCTCCCCGGTGTTGCTGCCAATGGTGGAAAAGCACATCCACGCGCTGCAACCGGCGAGTGCGGATCCCGAGGCGCAGGCCGCAGCGACCGAAGCCTCGCTTCAAGGCCTTGAAACCCTGCGCCTGCGTTTTTGCGAGCGCGTGCAGCAACTGGGCCTGAGCCTGTCCAACCGTGAACTGGAAGTGTGCGTCGGTCTGCTGGCCGGGCGCACCGCGCCTGAACTGGCCGAGCAGTTGCAACTGAAGGTCAATACCGTCGAGAGCTACCTCAAGCGCGCCGCCATCAAACTGGGAATCAGCGGCCGCCATTCGCTGATGCGCTGGATGTATTCGCCTGAGGACTGCCCGGCCGCCTGCGACCCTTCCAACGCGGCCTGATCGATCACGCGCCTGTAAAAAAAAACCGCTGTCCTGCCAGGGACGGCGGTTTTTTTTCATGTCCGGCCCCTCAGTCCCGCGCCAAGGCCTCGATCGGGTCGAGCCGCGATGCATTGCGCGCCGGCACAAAGCCGAACACGATGCCGATCAGCGTCGAGCAGATCACCGCCGTCAACACCGAGCTCAACGAGAACACCATTTCCCATTCCTTGATGAACAGCGAAAACAGGTGGCCGATGGCATAACTCAACGAGATTCCAATCGCCCCGCCCAGCAGACAGACCATCACCGCCTCCACCAGAAACTGCTGACGAATGTCCGACTGCCGCGCCCCGACCGCCATTCGGATACCGATCTCGCGGGTCCGTTCGGTGACCGACACCAGCATGATGTTCATCACCCCGATGCCGCCGACCACCAGCGAAATCACTGCAATCAGCGACAGCAACAGCGCCAGTGAGCGGCTGGTTTTCTGCACCGTCTGCATGACGCTGTCGAGGTTGTTGGTAAAGAAATCCTTGGTGCCGTGGCGCTGCAGCATCAGTTTGTTGACGTTGTCTTCCACCACCTTGCTCGGCTGGCCGTCCTTGATCCGCACGCTGATGCTGTCCAGGTAGCGCTGGCCCAACAGCCGCCCGGCTGCGGTTTCGTAAGGCACCCAGACGTTGAGCGACTTGCTCGACGAGAAGATGTTCTTCTTTTCTGCCGCCACACCGATCACGGTGCACGGCAGGTTGCCGATCAGGATCACCTGTCCCAGCGGATCAACCCCCTCGCCGAACAACCGTTGGCGGGTGTTGTGATCGATCACCACCACCTGCGCCTGGCGTCGGGCATCGTTCTCGCTGAACGCAATGCCCGACTCCATCTTGATTCCGCGCACCTGGAAGTACAGATCGCTGACGCCGTTGACCTGGGCATCGAGATCGATGTTGCGATAGCGCAGCAACAGATTGCGCCCGACCACCGGCGTGGCGCTGTCGACGTAATACAGCTGGTTGAGCGCCGTCACATCCGCCGGCACCAGGGTTTCGATGGCCGCCGAACGGCTGTCGCCGAAACTGGTGCCGGAATAGATATCGATGGTGTTGCTGCCGATGGCCTGAATGTCCTTGAGCACATAGCGCTTGGCCCCTTCGCCGATGGCCGAAATCGACACCACCGAGGTGATGCCGATGACGATCCCGAGCATCGTCAGCAAGGTGCGCATGCGATGCGAGATCAGCGCGACCCAGGCCATGTTGAAGGCCTCCTTGAACAACCCGAGGCTGGCCACCAGACGCCGCGCCCCCGTGGATTTGGGGACCGCGTCCTCATTGCTCAATGCCGTGGTGTCATGCTCGTTGCGGCGGTCGCTAAGGATTTCGCCGTCACTGACCTCAATGATGCGCTCGGCATTGGCCGCGACCTTGGGGTCATGGGTCACCAGAATCACCGTGTGCCCGGCCGCGTGCAGCTCCAGCAGGATGCGCATCACCTCCTTGCCGCTGGTGGTGTCGAGGGCGCCGGTCGGCTCGTCCGCGAGGATCACTTCGCCGCCGTTCATCAGGGCCCGGGCGATACTGACCCGCTGCTGCTGACCGCCGGACAACTGGCTCGGGCGATGGGTCAGATGTCCTTCCAGCCCAAGGCGCGCCAACAATTCACGGGCTCGCGCATGGCGTTGTGGTTCCGGCGTGCCGGCGTAGATTGCCGGCATCTCGACGTTGTGCATCGCGCTCAAGTGCGGCAGCAAGTGGTAGCGCTGGAAGATGAAGCCGAAATAGTCGCGACGCAGTTCGGCCAGCGCCTGGCTGTCCAGATCGCGGGTTTCCCGGCCGTTGATCCTGTAGCTGCCGGCTGTGGCGTAATCGAGGCAGCCGAGGATGTTCATCAGGGTCGATTTGCCGGAGCCCGAGGCGCCGATGATCGCGACCATCTCCCCGGCATTGATCGTCAGGTTGATGTTCTTCAGCGCGAGGAATTCGCGATCGCCAGCCGTGAAGCTGCGGCTGATGCCGGTCAGTTGCAGCAGAGGTTCGCTCATGCTCATGCCCCTGCCACTTTCGTCACCGGATCACCGATCACCACCCGGTCGCCTTCGGCCAGGCCTTCGTTGACCTGCACCTTGACGTTGTTGTTGATCCCGGTCTGCACATTGCGCGACTGCGCCTGGCCCTTGGCGTCCAGCACCCGCACCGGGAAGCTGCCATCGCTGTTGCGTGGGCCCAGCGCGGCAACCGGAATCGTCAGCACCGATTTGGCGGTGTCGAGCACCACCCGCACCTGAGCGGTCATGGAAATACGCAAACGGTGATCGGGATTCGGCACCTCGAACAGCGCGTTATAGAACACCGCAGTGTTCTGCTTCGGCGTGCCGGCGGGCGGCGTTTCGAGGAAGTTCTGCGGCGCAGGCTCAGTGCCGCGCAGTTTGCCGTAATAACGTTTGTCCTCACCAAGAATGGTGAAGTACACCTCCTGCCCCGGTGCAATGTGAATGACATCGGCCTCCGACACCTGAGCCTTGACGGTCATGGTGTCCAGGTCCGCCAGTTTGAGCAGGATCGGTGCCAGCTGGTTGGCGATCACGGTCTGGCCTTCCTGGGTCACGATGCCCACCACATCGCCGTCGATGGGCGCGACGATTCGTGTGTAGGCCAGATTGACCTTGGCGGTGTCGATCTGGATGTGTGCGCTCTTGATCTGTGCATCCAGCGACAACAGATTGGCCTGCTGCACTTCGTAGTTCGATTGCGCGGTTTCGAAATCCTGCCGCGAGATCGAGGCGTCCTCCTGCAGGTTCTGATAGCGCTCGTAGATGGCCTTGGTCTGGCGCAGTTGAGCTTGAGTCGCCC
>Ga0068823_106279_pt1 | contig 13637 bp, 11 predicted proteins | sample Hof3ISUMetaT_20_FD_68482 | JGI IMG/M metagenome (GOLD analysis project Ga0068823, IMG submission 68482) | Enriched soil aggregate microbial communities from Iowa State university to study microbial drivers of carbon cycling -... | ecosystem: Environmental > Terrestrial > Soil > Agricultural land... | reverse complement strand
CCCCGGATGGGGGTCGCCAAAAACAGCGGTAAAGGGCCACGGTTGCCAAAAACAACAACAGACCGCCCCTCAATAATAAAAAAGAGCACGCGACGACAAAATTAAAGGGGAGCTTCGGCTCCCCTTTGTGCTTCCTGTGATTTCTGTTTTCACCGCCCCCTTTGTGGGAGCAGGCTTGCTCGCGAATGCGTCAGGTCAGTCAACATGCTTGGTGAATGGCACACTCCATTCGCGAGCAAGCCCGCTCCCACATTCGATCTTTGTCAGGTCTGGTTTTCGCGTAATTCTTCGATACTGATCTCACGCATCCGGAATTTCTGGATCTTGCCCGTCACCGTCATCGGAAACTCCTCCACAAACTTGAAGTAACGCGGCGTCTTGAAGTGGGCGATGCGCTCCTTGCACCACGCTTGCAGCTCTTGCTCGGTGGCGCTGTGGCCGGGATGGAATTTGATCCAGGCGACGATTTCTTCGCCGTAACGCGAGCAGGGAATGCCGATCACCTGCACGTCCGCCACCGCTGGATGGGTGAAGAAGAACTCTTCCAGTTCACGCGGGTAAATGTTTTCGCCGCCACGGATGATCATGTCCTTGTTACGGCCGGCGATGCACACGTAACCCTCGTCGTTCATGCTCGCCAGGTCGCCGGTGTGCATCCAGCCCGCCGCGTCGATGGCTTCGACAGTCGCCTGCGGATTGTTCCAATAGCCGAGCATCACGCTGTAACCACGGGTGCACAGCTCGCCGATGGTGCCGCGTGGTACCGGATTGCCGGCCTCGTCGATGATTTTGCTTTCGAGTTGCGGCTGAGTGCGGCCGACGGTGGTGACGCGCAGTTCCAGTTCGTCGGATGGGCCGGTCTGCAGCGACACCGGGCTGGTTTCGGTCATGCCGTAGGCGATCTGCACTTCGCTCATGTGCATCTCGCTGATGACCCGGCGCATCACCTCAATCGGGCAGGTGGCGCCGGCCATGATCCCGGTGCGCAGGGTCGACAGGTCGAACTCGGCGCGCTGCGGTTGATCGAGCATGGCGATGAACATGGTCGGCACGCCGTACAGTGCGGTGGCCTTTTCTTCGGCGACGGTGTTCAGGGTCAGCAGCGGATCAAAGGCATCGTTGGGATAGATCATGGTGCTGCCGTGGGTGATGCAGCCGAGGTTGCCCATGACCATGCCGAAGCAGTGATACAGCGGCACCGGGATCACCAGGCGATCGGCGGAGGTCAGGTCGAGGCTTTCGCCGACCATGTAACCGTTGTTGAGGATGTTGTAGTGACTGAGGGTCGCGCCCTTGGGAAAACCGGTGGTGCCGGAGGTGTACTGGATGTTGACCGGTTGATCGAAGTGCAGACCGTCGCTGCGTTCACGCAATTGTTCTGGAGAGACACTGGCGGCCAGATCTGCCAGTTGCGACCACGGAAGAAAACCCGAAGGCGCCTGCGGGTCGAGGCTGATCAAGCCGCGCAGCTCCGGCAGACGCTCGCTGCGCAGTTCGCCGATGGATTGCTCGGCCAGTTCCGGCAGCAAGCCTTGCAACATGCCGTGGTAGTTGGAGCTCTTGAACGCACCGGCGCAGACCAGCCATTGGCAACCGGATTGCTTGAGCACGTATTCGAGTTCGGAGCTGCGGTAGGCCGGGTTGATGTTGACCAAGATCACGCCGAGCTTCGCGGTGGCGAACTGTGTGATGCACCACTGCGCGCAATTCGGCGCCCAGATACCCAGCCGGTCACCGGCCTGCAAACCCAACGCCAGCAGCGCTCTGGCATGCACGTCCACCGCGTCGGCCAGTTGCCGCCAGGTGTAACGCAGCTGCTGATGACGCACCACCAGCGCCTCGCCGTCCGGGTACTGCGCGACGGTCTCGTCGAACTTCTGCCCGATGGTCATCGCCAGCAAGGCTTTGTCCTGGGAACCACGGGTGTAGCTGCGCTGCGGGTTTGCACTGGGTTGATCCATGACGACCCCTATTGTCTTTATTAGTGGGTGTTGGACCGGAGCCATTGAGCTCCGACCATTCAGAACTGGCCCTACTCTCGCTCAAGTTGACGTTAACGTAAAGGGTGATTGACAGCCATTCGTCACAGGCTTACGTTAACGTAAAGGTGAGAACTGAAACGCCCTTCTCCCCACCCTACAAAAAAGCCAAAAGGTGACCCATGAGCTACCCATCCCTGAACTTTGCCCTCGGTGAAACCATCGACATGCTGCGCGATCAGGTTCAGTCCTTTGTCGCCAAGGAGATCGCCCCGCGTGCCGCGCAGATCGACAGCGACAACCTGTTCCCGGCTGATCTGTGGCGCAAGTTCGGTGACATGGGCCTGCTCGGGATCACCGTACCGGAAGAGTACGGCGGCGCTGGCCTGGGTTACCTGGCGCACGTGGTGGCGATGGAAGAAATCAGCCGTGGCTCGGCTTCGGTGGCGTTGTCCTACGGCGCCCACTCCAATCTCTGCGTCAACCAGATCAACCGCAACGGCAACCACGAACAGAAAGCCAAATACCTGCCGAAGCTGATCAGCGGCGAACATGTCGGCGCTCTGGCGATGAGCGAGCCGAACGCCGGTTCCGACGTGGTCTCGATGAAACTGCGCGCCGATAAACGCGGCGACCGTTTCGTGCTCAACGGCAGCAAGACCTGGATCACCAACGGTCCCGACGCCAACACTTACGTCATCTACGCCAAGACCGACCTGGAAAAAGGCCCGCACGGCATCACCGCGTTCATCGTCGAACGTGACTGGAAAGGCTTCAGCCGCAGCAACAAGTTCGACAAACTCGGCATGCGCGGCTCCAACACCTGCGAGCTGTTCTTCGATGACGTCGAGGTGCCGGAAGAGAACATCCTCGGCGTCCTCAACGGCGGCGTGAAAGTGCTGATGAGCGGTCTCGATTACGAACGCGTCGTGCTGTCCGGCGGCCCGACCGGGATCATGCAGTCGTGCATGGACCTGATCGTGCCGTACATCCACGACCGCAAGCAGTTCGGCCAGAGCATCGGCGAATTCCAGCTGATCCAGGGCAAAGTCGCCGACATGTACACCCAGCTCAACGCCAGCCGCGCGTACCTTTACGCCGTGGCCCAGGCCTGCGAGCGTAACGAAACCACGCGCAAGGACGCCGCCGGCGTGATCCTCTACACCGCCGAACGCGCCACACAAATGGCTCTGGACGCGATCCAGATTCTCGGCGGCAACGGTTACATCAACGAATTCCCCGCCGGTCGTCTGCTGCGTGACGCCAAGCTGTACGAAATCGGCGCTGGCACCAGTGAGATCCGTCGCATGCTGATCGGTCGCGAACTGTTCAACGAAACCCGCTAAACGGAGCTGTCCATGGCTATCCTGCATACCCAGCTCAACCCTCGTTCAGCGGAGTTCGCCGCCAACAGCGCGGCGATGCTCAAACAGGTCGACGCCCTGCACACCCTGCTCGCCCAAGTGGCCCAGGGCGGCGGCGCGAAAGCTCAGGAACGTCACACCTCGCGCGGCAAACTGCTGCCGCGTGAGCGGATCAACCGCTTGCTCGATCCGGGCTCGCCGTTTCTGGAAATCAGCCAATTGGCCGCTCATGCCGTTTATGGCGAGGACGTGCCGGCCGCTGGCGTGATTGCCGGGATCGGCCGCGTGGAAGGCGTCGAATGCATGATCGTCGCCAACGACGCGACGGTGAAAGGTGGTTCGTACTACCCGCTGACCGTGAAGAAACACTTGCGCGCCCAGACCATCGCCCAGCAAAACCGCTTGCCGTGCATTTATCTGGTGGACTCGGGCGGCGCCAACCTGCCGCGTCAGGACGAAGTGTTCCCGGATCGCGAACACTTCGGGCGGATCTTCTTCAACCAGGCCAACATGAGCGCCATGGGCATTCCGCAGATTGCCGTGGTCATGGGCTCCTGCACCGCCGGCGGCGCCTATGTGCCGGCGATGGCCGACGAAGCGATCATGGTGCGCAATCAGGCGACGATTTTCCTCGCTGGCCCACCGCTGGTGAAAGCCGCGACCGGTGAAGTGGTCAGCGCCGAAGACCTCGGCGGGGCCGATGTGCACTGCAAGACTTCCGGGGTTGCCGACCATTACGCCGAAAGCGACGAGCACGCCCTCGCCCTCGCCCGCCGCAGCGTCGCCAACCTCAACTGGCGCAAACTCGGCGAAGTGCAGCAGCGCGCGCCGATTGCTCCGCTGTACGCCAGCGACGAGTTGTACGGCGTGGTGTCGGCGGACGCCAAGCAGCCGTTCGATGTGCGCGAAGTGATTGCGCGACTGGTCGACGGTTCGGTGTTCGATGAATTCAAAGCGCTGTTCGGGACGACGCTGGTGTGCGGCTTCGCCCATCTGCACGGCTACCCGATCGCGATCCTCGCCAACAACGGCATCCTGTTCGCCGAAGCCGCGCAAAAAGGCGCGCACTTCATCGAACTGGCCTGCCAGCGCGGGATTCCGCTGCTGTTCCTGCAGAACATCACAGGCTTCATGGTTGGCCAGAAATACGAGGCCGGCGGCATCGCCAAGCACGGCGCCAAACTGGTGACCGCCGTGGCGTGCGCCAAGGTGCCGAAATTCACCGTGATCATCGGCGGCAGCTTCGGTGCCGGTAACTACGGCATGTGCGGGCGGGCCTACGATCCGCGGTTCCTGTGGATGTGGCCGAACGCGCGGATCGGCGTGATGGGCGCCGAACAGGCGGCTGGCGTGCTGGTTCAGGTCAAGCGCGAGCAGGCCGAACGCAGCGGTCAGGCGTTCAGCGCCGAGCAGGAAAGGGAGATCAAGCAACCGATTCTCGACCAGTACGAAGAACAGGGTCACCCCTACTACTCCAGCGCACGGCTGTGGGACGACGGCGTCATCGACCCGGCGCAGACCCGCGATGTACTGGCCCTGGCCTTGTCCGCGTCGTTGAACGCGCCTATCGAACCGAGCCGCTTCGGCGTGTTCCGGATGTGATCGGGAGAACCTCATGAGCGACTTCAACACCCTCGAAGTGCAGAGCGATCCACGGGGTTTCGCGACCCTGTGGCTCAGCCGCGAAGAAAAGAACAACGCGTTCAACGCCGAGATGATCCGCGAACTGATCCTGGCGCTGGACAAGATCGCCAGCGATGCCAGCCTGCGTTTCCTGCTGGTGCGCGGACGCGGCAAACACTTCAGCGCTGGCGCGGATCTGGCCTGGATGCAGCAATCGGCCGAACTCGATTACCACACCAACCTCGACGACGCCCGGGAACTGGCGGAGCTGATGTACAACCTCGCCAAACTGAAAATCCCGACCGTGGCCGTGGTGCAAGGCGCGGCGTTCGGCGGCGCGCTGGGTCTGATCAGTTGCTGCGACATGGCGATCGGCGCGGATGACGCGCAGTTCTGCCTGTCGGAAGTGCGCATTGGCCTGGCGCCGGCGGTGATCAGTCCGTTTGTGGTGCAAGCCATCGGCGAGCGCGCGGCGCGGCGTTATGCGCTGACGGCCGAGCGTTTTGGCGGCCAACGGGCGCGTGAGATTGGATTGCTGTCCGAAAGCTATCCGGCGGCCGAGCTTGAACAGAAAGTGGAACAATGGATCGACAACCTCCTGCTCAACAGCCCCGCCGCGATGCGCGCCAGCAAGGACCTGCTGCGTGAAGTCGGCAACGGCGCGCTGACGCCAGCCCTGCGCCGCTACACCGAAAACGCCATCGCCCGCATTCGCGTCAGCCCGGAAGGCCAGGAAGGCTTGCGGGCCTTTTTGCAGAAACGTGCGCCGAGCTGGCAAGCCGCAACCACCACCAAGGAGCCGCGTTGATGAGCGCACCTGTTCTCACCACCCTGCTGGTGGCCAACCGTGGCGAAATCGCTTGCCGGGTCATGCGTACCGCCAAGGCGCTGGGCATGGCCACCGTCGCCGTACACAGCGCCACCGACCGCGAAGCACGGCATAGCCGTGAAGCGGATATCCGTGTGGATCTGGGCGGCAGCAAAGCGGCCGACAGTTACTTGCAAATCGACAAACTGATCGCCGCGGCCAAGACCAGCGGCGCTCAGGCGATTCATCCGGGTTATGGCTTTCTGTCGGAGAACGCCGGTTTTGCTCGCGCCATCGAAGCGGCCGGGCTGATCTTCCTCGGCCCACCCGCCTCGGCCATCGACGCGATGGGCAGCAAATCCGCCGCCAAGGCCCTGATGGAAACGGCTGGCGTGCCGCTGGTGCCGGGTTATCACGGCGAAGCTCAGGATCTGGACACCTTCCGCGATGCTTGCGAGCGCATCGGCTATCCGGTGCTGCTCAAGGCCACCGCTGGCGGTGGCGGTAAAGGCATGAAGGTCGTTGAAGACGTCAGCCAACTGGCTGAAGCGCTGGCTTCGGCCCAGCGTGAAGCACAGTCGTCGTTCGGCGACTCGCGGATGCTGGTGGAGAAATACCTGCTCAAGCCGCGGCACGTAGAAATTCAGGTGTTCGCCGATCAGCATGGCAACTGCCTGTATTTGAATGAGCGCGACTGCTCGATCCAGCGCCGGCACCAGAAGGTCGTCGAAGAGGCGCCGGCACCGGGTTTGAGCCCGGAACTGCGTCGTGCCATGGGCGAGGCGGCTGTGCGTTCGGCGCAAGCCATCGGCTACGTCGGTGCCGGCACGGTGGAGTTTCTGCTGGATGCTCGCGGCGAGTTCTTCTTCATGGAGATGAACACGCGGCTACAGGTCGAACACCCGGTCACCGAAGCCATCACCGGGCTCGATCTGGTGGCCTGGCAGATTCGCGTCGCTCGTGGCGAAGCGTTGCCGATCACTCAGGATCAAGTGCCGTTGAACGGGCATGCGATTGAGGTTCGGCTGTATGCGGAAGATCCGTCGAATGACTTCCTGCCGGCAACCGGACGTCTGGATCTTTATCGCGAATCCGCCGCAGGGCCGGGGCGCCGTGTGGACAGCGGCGTTGAAGAAGGCGACGAGATTTCGCCGTTCTACGATCCGATGCTCGGCAAGCTGATTGCCTGGGGCGAGGATCGTGAACAGGCGCGGTTGCGGCTGCTGAGCATGCTCGATGAGTTTGCGATTGGCGGGCTGAAGACCAACATCAACTTCCTGCGGCGGATCATCGGTCATCCGGCGTTCGCGGCGGCCGAGCTGGATACCGGGTTTATTCCGCGCTATCAGGAGCAGTTGCTGCCAGCGCCTGCTGCGCTGAGCGATGAGTTCTGGGAGGCGGCGGCGCAGGCTTTTGCGCAGAGCCTGCCGGGGATGGCTCGGGCGGATGATCCCGCTTCGCCTTGGGCGCTTCCCAGCGGTTTGCGTGCTGGCCTGCCACGTGAAATCACTTTGCATTTGAGTTGCGAGGGGCAGGACCGGGCGTTGACGCTCGGTGCTGGCGGCAGTGCAAAACTGATCGGCGAGCAACTGATACTCGAGCACGACGGGCTGCGTCGGCAGCTGCGGGCGATTCGTCGTGAAGAGGTGCTGTTTCTGCAATGGGACGGCGAGTTGCGACGCGTTGAAACGTATGACCCGATCAGCGCTGTCGACGCCAGCCACAGCCATCAGGGCGGTCTGACGGCGCCGATGAACGGCAGCATCGTGCGGGTGCTGGTGGAGGCCGGGCAAGCGGTTGAAGCCGGTGCGCAATTGGTGGTACTGGAAGCGATGAAGATGGAGCACAGCATCCGCGCGCCCCATGCCGGGGTGATCAAGGCGCTGTATTGCCAGGAAGGCGAAATGGTCAGCGAAGGCAGCGCGCTGGTCGAACTGGAAGAAGCTTGAAAGGTGGATCGATCCTACGCTTCGCGAGGATCGATCTGACTAGTATTTGGCGGTTGCCTGAACCACGACGCCGATGATTCGGCACTCTTCGGTCAACAAAGCTTTCGGCCAGGTCGGATTGAGCGGCACCAGGTAGCGCTGGCCGCCCTCTTCGATCAGCTTGCGGAAAATCGCCTCGTCGCTGTCCGGCCACTGGGCGATCACCAGTTTGCCGGGCTCGGCTTCCAGCGCCGGGTCCACCAGAATCATCATCCCCTCGCCGATGCTCTGCCCGGTGGGCGCGGTCATCGCATTACCCGTCACCGTCAGCCAGAACGCCGGGCCACGGGCGTGGTAATCCGTCAGTTCGAAACGTCGCTTGTCCTTGGCACTCGAATACGCTGGCTGGCTTTCACGGGCCTCGACCGGCGCATTCCACTCGCTGACCGGATAGCGAAAGTAAGGGTTGTACTTCTGCGCCAGGGGCATTTCGTCGTCCGCATCGATCTGCGGTTCACGAATCACCACCGCGACCTCGAGATACTCCATGCCCAGCGCTTTCAGCACGCGGTTCATCTGCGTGATGCCGGGCTCGCGGCGCTTGTTCAGCCAATGGCCGATACCGCCCTGAGACATGCCGACGCGCTCGCCGAGCTCGACTTGAGTGACGTTGAGTTCACTCATTTTGGCCTTGACCAACTCAATCCATTTATCCATGTGCGGCACCATACGTGGACGCCTGCGGCCGGCAAAACACATATTGTAGTATTTAAATTCTGGTCACAAATACTGATAGTACTATTCTTGGGTCACGGATTTGAATCGACCAAGGAGTGACCTTTCACCATGAATATCACCAGCAAAGACTTGCCCGACCTGCAAATGGACACCACCTTCACCTCCCCGCAAGGGTGTGCCGCTGCGCAACGGGCGTTGGACTATTACTTGAAACCAGCTGTGTCAGAACCGGATGCAGAGGAACGCTTCTTCGGCGTGAACAGCAACCTGAGTGGCGAAGAATCCCTGGTCCACGCCTCCGACCTGCTGCGATGCGCAGCAGCCACGGCGTTCAAGGCTGCGGATGGCTTACAGGGCGTCAATCGGGATCTGGCGTTTTCGGTCGTGCATATGGTGGACATGGCACGAGCGATGGTCGATCACTCGCTCGATGGAGGACTTCGCTGAAGACGGGAGTTCGGACGGACAGGAAAGAACTTTCCAATCGCGCAGATAAAAACATTTGACTTGCAAATGATAATGATTATTATTGCAAGCAGCTGGTCGCGAGATCAGTCGATGGGCCAGAGACCTTAGGTCGGTCTTCTGGACTATCTCCTCATCAGGCTAATCACGGTTTTTGACCCGGCTTTTTGCCGGGTCTTTTTTTTGCCAGTTTTCTGGCTTGTGTCTTCAGGCTAATGAAGTCTGTAGGTGCCGCAAATTCGATGGCGCGGATGATATCAAAAGAATATTGCTTGGCAAGCGGCCCCCGGCCGCATTGGGGCAAAGTAATGCCAACTAGCACTTGAGAATCAATCGCACAGCCACTAAGCTGCATCCGCGTCACGGAAGACGCCCCCCGCCACAACCCGCAATTTCCCTCGGTTTCACCCCTGTCTTGCGTGTAAAGTAGCCGCCATAAAAATCATATTCAGGAACCGATTATGACCGTGGCCAAATCTTCGTTCGACATCAGCGCCAACTTCGACAGCGGCAACATCCAAGTCATCGACATCAGCAATCCGCTCAACCCGGTTCTGGCAATTCGGCCAGATACCCGCAGCGGCCATTTCCAGTGGTTCCACTTCAAGGCCAGCGGCCTGCACGTTCATCAGGAACACTGGTTCCGTCTGGTCAACGCCAGTCAGTCCTCCTACAACAAAGCCTGGACCGGCTATCAGGCGGTCGCCTCTTACGATCACGTCAACTGGTTCCGCATTCCGACCCAATTCGAAGGCGACAGCCTGCGCTTCTGCCTCGAAGCCGAGCAGACCCACGCCTGGTTCGCCTACTTCGAGCCCTACAGCCGTGGCCGTCATGACTGGCTGATCGAGCAGGCGCTGACCAAGGCCGGCACCGAACTGCTGGCCACTGGCAAAAGCGTCGAAGACCGCGACATTCAACTGCTGCGCAAAGGCACTGGCGCCGAAGGTCGCCGCAAGATCTGGATCATCGCCCAGCAGCATCCCGGCGAGCACATGGCCGAGTGGTTCATGGAAGGCGTGATCGAACGCCTGGAACATCATGACGATCCAGTGCTGAACAAACTGCTGGCCAGCGCCGATCTGTACCTGGTGCCGAACATGAACCCGGACGGCGCCTTCCACGGTCACCTGCGCACCAACGCCATGGGCCAGGACCTGAACCGCGCCTGGCAGAACGCCAGTCAGGAAGTCAGCCCCGAAGTACTTTTCGTACAACAGCAAATGGAAAAGTACGGCGTCGATCTGTTCCTCGACGTACACGGCGACGAAGAAATCCCCCACGTGTTCACCGCCGGCTGCGAAGGCAATCCGGGTTACACCCCGCGGATCGAGAAACTCGAAGAACACTTCCGCAGCCACCTCAAGCACACCACCAAAGATTTCCAGACCAAGTATGGCTACACCCGCGATGAACCGGGCCAGGCCAACATGACCCTGGCCTGCAACAGCGTCGGCCAGAAGTTCGACTGCCTGTCACTGACCCTGGAAATGCCGTTCAAGGATCACGATGATGCGCCGAATCCGCTCACCGGCTGGTCGGGCAAGCGCTCGAAGCAACTGGGCAAGGACGTGCTGACCACCATCGCGGACATGGTCGACACCCTGCGCTGATCGCCCCTGAGTTTCGCTTCACAAAAGATCGCAGCCTGTCTGCGATCTTTTTTTTTGCGCCGACTTTTACTCAATCAGGTTGCAAATCAAAACCGGATTACTTACCGTCATTAAAGTTTCAAATTGAAACCTGAAAGGAACCGGGACATGAGAACTGCAACACTCGATAAAGGTGTCGTGCTGCTTTTTGCCATCGCTTGCGGCCTCGCGGTGGGCAACGTGTATTACGCCCAGCCGCTGCTGGATGCGATGGCCGAAGCCTTCGAGATCTCGCCGGGCAGCATCGGCATCGTCATGACCTTGACCCAGGTCGGCTACGGCTTCGGACTGTTATTGCTCGTACCCCTCGGCGATCTGCTCAACCGCCGGCGGCTGATCGTCACGCAAACACTGTTGTCCGCCGCAGCCTTACTGATGATTGCTCTGGCCTCGAACAGCACCTGGCTGCTGATCGGCGTCACCCTGACCGGCCTGCTGGCCGTGGTCACCCAGGTGTTGGTCGCCTACGCCGCAACTCTCGCGGTCCCGGCACAACGCGGAAAGGTAGTCGGCGTGATCACCAGCGGCATCGTCGTCGGCATTCTGCTGGCGCGCACGGTGGCCGGCGGCATGGCTGATCTGGCCGGCTGGCGCTCGATCTATCTGCTGTCAGCGGGATTGACGCTGGTGATGGCTGTGTTGCTGTTTCGGGTGTTGCCCAAGGATGAAGAAGCACGACCGACCACGCATTACGTGGCATTGATCGCCTCAGTGTTCAGCCTGTTTCGTGAAGAACCGGTGCTGCGCCAACGGGCGATCCTCGCCCTGCTCACCTTCGCCAGCGCCATGGTGCTGTGGACGCCGATGGTGTTGCCGCTGGCCGCCCCGCCGCTGTCGCTTTCCCACAGTGAGATCGGATTGTTCGGACTCGCCGGCGCGGCGGGTGCACTCGCCGCCGCCAGAGCCGGACACCTGGCGGATCGAGGATGGGGGCAATGGGTCAGCGGTCTGTCGCTGCTGCTGATGCTGGGCTCGTGGCTGCCAATCGCACTCACCCATTTATCACTATGGGCGCTACTGCTTGGCGTCATCACTCTGGATCTGGGCTTGCAGGCCGTGCACGTCACCAGCCAGAGCCTGATCTACAGCGTCCGCCCGGAGGCGCAGAGCCGACTGACCGCCGGCTACATGCTGTTTTACTCAATTGGCAGCGCCTTGGGCTCAATCGCCTCGACGGCCATGTACGCCTGGGCAGGATGGCCGGGCGTGTGCTGGCTGGGTGCCGCAATCAACACGGTCGCGCTGCTTTATTGGTGGAGCACTGTGGCCAAACAGAAACGTGGCGAGGCGGCTTGCGCCCTCGCCACGTCGGACTGACACACGATCAACCGCGATTGCGTCCCCGCAGCATGCTGTCGAGCACCTCGTCGCGGCGCACCCAGCCATGGAACAGCGCCGCCGCCAGGTGCAGCAGCACGGTCAGGAACAGCAGATACGCCAGATACCCATGAGCCTTGCGCAGCAACGCGAACACCTGCGCATCCGCCGGCACGATCGACGGCAATTGCAGGGACGTGCCGAGCATCACCGGATCCCCCGCCGCGCTGATCATCGCCCAGCCGAGCAGCGGCAATACCAGCATCAGCGCGTACAGCAACAGATGAGAGGCCTTGGCCGCCATCACCTGCCAGCCCGGCAGATCCGCCGGCAGCGGCGGCTGACGAGTGCCCAGTCGCACCAGAATGCGCACGATCACCAAAGCGAGTATCGCGATGCCCAACGGTTTATGCAGGTTGATCAACCATTCATGCCGCGCCGACACCGAGGTCACCATACCGGCGCCGATGAACAACATCGCGATGATCATCAGCGCCATCAACCAGTGCAGCAACCGCGCCAGCGGATTGAAATGAGTCGGTTGCGTGCTCATGGGCGAGCCTCCTTTTTGCCGGTGGGCAGTTGGCTGACTTCGCTGGTGCGACGCAGGTAGGAATCGGCGTAACCGGCCGAGCGCGCGGCGAGCAGCGGATCGTCGGAACCCTGAATGCCGGCCGGCAGCACCAGCGGATCGTAGTTGATGTCACGGCATTCGCCGCTGAGCTGCGGCTGGGTCTTTTCCAGCACCAGGGTGCCGGCGTTCAATACCTTGCGACCGGCGGGCCAGGTCTTGCTCGCATCGTTCACCGGATCGTCGGCATTGGCCAAGGTGATGTTCAACTGAAAACGCAGCGGCCCCTCCGCCAGGCGCTGCACCAGGTCTTTTTCAAGGAAGTCGCTACCTTCAGGCGCGGTCGCACCGGCAGCGTCCTGGGCCAGAGGCGTCATGCTCCAGCGTACCGCCTGCTTCTTGCCGCTGGCATCCACCAGATAGAACGCGTTGACGCTGTTGTAGGTTTCCGTCGCGTAACTGGCCGAGGGCTTCGCGGTTTTTATCCAGGTCAGAAACGGCACGGCTTCCGGATGTGAGGCAAAAAATGCCGGCACCTTGGTCGGATCCGGTTTACCGGTGGCGGGATCCGGCGATTGCGCCTGCTGCAACTGATAGAACGCCTCGGGCGTGCCGACCGGGAACACCGGCATGCTGTTCATCCCGGTGCGCCACTGCTGGCCGTTGGCCTGAGTGAAACGCAGCGCCAGGCTGCGGATCGGTACGGCGCTGTCCGGCGCATACGGACTGCCGGCCGGCAACGCAAAGCGCCCGACCACCGGAGTGCGCGGCTCGTTGAACACTTGCGCGACAGAATACGAGCGAGCCTCGCCGCTGCTCTCGAAATGTCCGATCACGCACACACCTTTGGCGTGATTGCGGCGAAAGCCCGGATGCACGCCGTTGTTCTTTTCCAGCACATCGACCAGCGCTTTTGGCGTCAGGCGTTGTGGGTCAAATGAACCATGAACGTAGGCAAACGCCCCGGCCAGGGCTGCGACTACCACGGCGATTCCGCCAAGACGCAACACCAGGCTCGCGGCACTCAGTGGCGGGCGTTGTGGCCCGCCGGGCGATGAACTGCGATCAACCATGAAGCACTCCAGGGCCATCGGCCACAAGTAGGAAGAATCAGCAAGACGCACACCATCGGGATTTATTCCACGGCCCGGTATTTATTTTTCAGAACGTGGAATAACCTCCAATGCCGGGC
>Ga0068823_106520_pt1 | contig 14012 bp, 12 predicted proteins | sample Hof3ISUMetaT_20_FD_68482 | JGI IMG/M metagenome (GOLD analysis project Ga0068823, IMG submission 68482) | Enriched soil aggregate microbial communities from Iowa State university to study microbial drivers of carbon cycling -... | ecosystem: Environmental > Terrestrial > Soil > Agricultural land... | reverse complement strand
TGATCATCGGCAGCGGTTTTGGCGGCCAGTGCGCGGCGGTCAATTTGCTCAAGGCCGGCATCACCGATTTTCGGTTGCTGGAACGACGGGATTTCTTCGGCGGCACCTGGTGCCAGAATACCTACCCGGGCGCCGCGGTCGATGTGCCCTCGCCGCTCTATTCGCTGTCTTTTGCCCCCTATCGCTGGACGCAGATGTTCGCCGATCAGGCTGAACTGCATCGCTACACCCGTTACGTGGTCGAGCGCTTCGGCCTGCGGGACAAGGTGGAACTGCAGGCCAATGTCGAGCGCGTCGAATGGGACGAAGACCATAAGCGCTGGACGGTATACACCGCCAAGGGTGCGTTTCATGCCCAGTTCCTGATCAATGCCACGGGCCCCCTGAGCCAACCGGTTGTCCCACACTTCGAAGGTCAGGAACGCTTCCGGGGCAAAGCCTTTCACACCAACAATTGGGATCATTCCTGCGATTACCGACAAAAGCGCGTGGCCATCGTCGGCAGTGGCGCCAGCGCAGCGCAGGTGATTCCGGCGATAGCCCCGCACGTCGAGCACCTGCATGTATTCCAACGCACGCCCCATTGGGTACTGCCACGGGCTGACCGCACCTTCGGCCGTTTCCAGCGCTGGTTGCTCGGGGTCAAGCCGGCCTACAAGCTGCTGCGCTGGATGATCTACTGGCAATTTGAAACCCGGGTGATTGCCTTCAAATACTCGAAGCCGGCAATCGGCATGGTGCAGCGTCAGGCTCTGCGCTTTCTCAAACGCCAGGTGCCAGACGCCGAACTGCGGCGAAAACTGACCCCCGACTATACGATCGGCTGCAAACGGGTGATTCTGTCGAGCACGCTCTACCCCGCGCTGGGCCGTGCCAATGTGACATTGCACAGCCGCGAACAGGGCATCAAGGCCATCGATGAAACCGGCATCGTCATGCAGGACGGCCAGCACATCGACCTGGACGTGATCGTCTGGTCCACCGGTTACGACGCCACCGACGGAGTGATTTCCTACCCTGTAACGGGAAAGAACGGCACCTGCCTCAAGGAGGTCTGGGCGCAATATCCACGCGCCTACCTCGGCACCAGCCTGCCGGCCTTTCCCAACCTGTTCATCGTCACCGGGCCGAACACCGGGATTGGTCACACCTCGGCGCTGTTCATCATCGAATCGCAGATGAACTACATCCTCGACTGCATTCGCACGTTAAAAGCACGAGGTTTGCGCAGCATCGAAGTACGCCCCGAGGCAGAACGTACCTACACTGAAATGATCCATAGAGAAATGCAACGCACAGTGTGGAAGTCAGGAGGCTGCCACAGTTGGTACCAAAGCAAGAGCGGTCATGTGATTGCCATGTTTCCGGGGTTCAGTTTCAGCTATCACCGTTTGACTCGAAGCCTGAAACCGGTCGATCACATAGTGTCCTGATCAGATAGAAGGAAGACGCTGATGCTTTTACTGGTTGTCGCCCTCGCGGTTTTCGCCGCCTGGAGCTGGTTAAGCTACCCGGCCATCGGGTACTGGCTGTATGACTTGAGCGTGGCCATCGAGGCCAAGTTATACAAACTGCACAAGATCGTCGTGCCCATCGCCGAAATGACCGTCTCCACCTGGCAAGGCGGGCCGTACGAGGCGTCGAGCAATGTGTTGATGCTGCACGGCTTCAGTGCCGACAAGAACCTGTGGCTACGTTTTGCCCGGCACTTTGTCGGCAACTACCGGGTGATCATTCCCGACATCGCCGGGCATGGCGAAACCGGCTTCAAGGCGGGGGGCGGTTATGACATCCCGCTGCAGGCCAAGCGGATGATCCAGTTGCTCGATGTCTGCGGGGTCGACAAGGTCCATGTCATCGGCAACTCGATGGGCGGCTACATCGCCGCCTGGCTGGCGGCCCATTATCCGGAGCGCATTGCCTCGCTCGCCCTGTTCGACCCCGCCGGGGTGGCCGCGCCAGAACCAAGCGATCTGGAGCGGCATTTGGCCAAGGGCCATAACCCGTTCCTGATCCACTCACGGGAAGAATTCAAATATTTCTACGGCATGACCATGGCCGACCCGCCATGGGTACCGCGCGTAGTATTGGACGCCATGGCCCATCGCTATCAGCAGGCGCGCGACGAACTGGAAGAAATCTTCCGCGACTTTCGCGCCAGTCCGCCCATGGAACCCGGACTGCCTGCGATCAAGGCGCCGGCGCTGTTGTTGTGGGGGCGCAAGGACCGCTTGATCGATGTCAGCAGCGTGGCGATCTGGAGCAAGGGCCTGGCGGACCTGCGGGTGGAAATATGGGAAGGCATCGGGCACATGCCGATGCTCGAAGCGCCGGCCGGTTCGGCACGCCTGTATCGGGAGTTTTTGGCATCGCTGCGCTCTGAAAGCCCTCAGGATCAACGACTGCACTGAACTGGCAGTCCTTTGCAGAATGAAGTCCGTCAGAAACTTCGTTTGCCGACGTCGATGAAGGCTGCGATCTTTTCTCCCATCCTTCACGTCAACGCGCCAGGAATGTCATTCATGAGCCACCCCAGCTTCGTCAGCCCCGACCTGATCCGCCAACGCTTCTCAAAAGCGATGTCCGACATGTACCGCGAAGAGGTGCCGCTATACGGTGCGCTGATGGAGTTGGTGGAACAGACCAACCGCCACGTGTTGAACAATGACCCGCTCGTGGCCCAACGGTTGCACAGCACCGGCGAAATCGAGCGTCTGGACCTGGAGCGCCATGGCGCGATCCGCGTCGGCACCGCGGCTGAACTGGCCACCCTGGCCCGCCTGTTCGCGGTCATGGGCATGCAGCCGGTGGGGTATTACGACTTGACCCCGGCCGGGGTGCCGGTGCATTCCACGGCGTTTCGCGCGGTGCATGAAGCGTCTTTGCAGCTCAGCCCGTTCCGGGTGTTCACCTCGCTGCTGCGCCTGGAGCTGATCGAGGACCGGGAACTGCGGGCCTTTGCCCAGTCGGTGCTGGACAAGCGCTCGATCTTCACTCCCGCTGCCATGGCCCTCATCGATCGCGCCGAGCGCCAGGGAGGCCTGACCGAGGAGCAAGCCCAGGCATTCGTCGAACAGGCCCTGGAAACCTTCCGCTGGCACCACAGCGCCACGGTCACCGCCGAGCAGTACCAGAAACTCAGCACCCAGCATCGCCTGATTGCCGACGTGGTGGCGTTCAAGGGACCGCACATCAATCACCTGACACCGCGCACCCTGGACATCGACATCGTGCAGGCGCAGATGCCGGCGCACGGCATCACCCCCAAGGCGGTGATCGAAGGCCCGCCCCGCCGCCAGTGCCCAATCCTGCTGCGCCAGACCAGTTTCAAGGCACTCGACGAACCGGTTGCGTTCACCGATCAATCCGACACCCGCGGCAGCCACAGCGCCCGGTTCGGTGAAATCGAACAACGCGGTGCCGCACTGACGCCCAAAGGCCGAGCGCTGTACGACCGTTTGCTCAATGCCGCGCGGGACGAACTCAAGGACTTCCCCAACGAAGCCAACGCCGCCCGCTACAACGAATTGATGGTGCAGCACTTCAGCGAATTTCCCGACACCTATGAGGGCATGCGCCAACAGGAATTGGCGTTCTTTCGCTACTTTGTGACAGATAAAGGCCAGGCTGCAGCCGAACTGAACCACCTGTCGCTCGAAGCGCTGGTCAGCGGCGGTTACCTGTGCGTTGAGCCGCTGGTCTACGAGGATTTCCTGCCGGTCAGTGCGGCGGGGATTTTCCAGTCAAACCTGGGGGATGCGGCGCAGACCCACTACGGCGTGCACGCCAACCAGCAGGCGTTCGAAACGGCCCTGGGGCGCTCGACGATCGATGAACTGCAGTTGTATGCACAAACGCAACAGCGCTCGATCGAGCAGTGTCTTGCCGCATTGGGTCATTGACCGTTAAAAAGATTGTCTGAAGGCCAGGGCCGCGTTCGGACGATCTTTTGATCCGTTATCCCAGTTTTGCCAACAGGGCTTCAGCCGTGGCCTGCGAAGACGCTGGATTCTGCCCCGTCAGCAGCAGGCCGTCGGTCAGCACATAGCTCGCCCAATCAGGCCCTTTCGAAAAAATCCCGCCCTTGGCCTTGAGTTCGTCCTCCACCAGGAACGGCACGACCTTGGTCAGTTGTACCGCTTCTTCTTCGCTGTTGGTGAACCCCGTCACGCGCTTGCCCTTGACCAGCGGCTGGCCGTCGGCGGTTTTGGCATTGCGCAAGACGCCCGGCGCATGGCACACGGCCGCGACCGGTTTGCCGGCGTTGTAGAACGCTTCGACCAGCGCGATCGAATCACGGTCTTCGGCCAGGTCCCAGAGTGGACCATGGCCGCCGGGGTAGAAGATTGCGTCGTAGTCCCCCGCCTTCACCGTGCCCAGGACGACGGTAGAGGCCAATGCGGATTGCGCCGCAGGGTCCTGGCGGAAGCGTTTTGTGGCCTCGGTTTGCGCATCAGGCTCGTCGCTCTTGGGGTCAAGCGGAGGCTGGCCGCCCTTGGGCGAAGCCAGGGTCAGTTGTGCGCCAGCGTCCTTGAAGGCGTAATAGGGAGCGGCGAATTCTTCCAGCCAGAAGCCGGTTTTCTTGCCGGTATTACCCAATTGATCGTGGGACGTTAGAACCATCAGGATTTTCATGTCGTCGTCACTCCATCTCGGGGCTGCAGGCCAAAACACATAACAATCAGTTACAAGTTCAGGCCCCGGGGGATATTACAGGGCACGCCAACTGCATTCGTTGAAAAGTGCAGTCGCGTAGAGAAAAAGTGTTCGCCCAGTGCTGTGGCCTCGGCAATCCCTGCACTGGTAAAGAACCCTGACACTGGGCGAACGGGGGGTATTTTAATAGATGTTTATGGATATGTCCGCGCTGCGAACATGAAATTTGCCGATACCTCTTTTATAACATGTCAGTTTAAATACAATTAAAAACCAACAACTTAAACTCACCAGTTCGACCAGATTAATGGATTGTTCCTATACAAAAAGTTGTACAGGAACAATCAATAAAAGGATCACTCAACTGCCGGCCTTAGTGGTCACCTGCAGAACATCGGTATAGGTCACGACAACGCTTTGCCCGACCTTGAGGTCCTTGAGCTTGGCTTGAACTTCAGGTTTTTCGACAGTGATGGTTTTGGTCTGCCCCGCCGGGTTTTTAAAGGACACCTGGTTTTTCTTCAGGTCGATATCGGTGATTTGCAGCTGTACCTGTACCTGACGATAAGCTTCGCCGCCAGGGAGGTTGCCAGGTGCGTTGCGGGCTTCGCCGGCACGCTCCGAGCTGCCGGGCAAGCCCTTGTCGACATCGGTGTCGAGGTAGGCCGCGACCGAGCGTGTGACCTTGATGTCGACCTGATCGCCGGCTTTGAGCTTGTCGAGGTTTTTCGCTTTATCGGTCAGCTGCACATGGACCTGACGACCTTCCGGCCCTTCAAGCACCACTTGATGTTTGGCGGCATCGACCGAAACGACTTGGGTGCTGACTTGATCCGCTTCCACGACCGCGGACAACGGAATGTCTTGTGCAACGACGCTAAAACTGGCGCCAGACAGCAAGGTGGCGAGGGCAATGGCTTTGGTCAGTGCGTGAAGTTTCATAGGCGGTACATTCCCTGTGATCAATGAGGACAAACGGCGCTCAAGCGCAGTGTTAACGCCGAGTGTTGGATGAGCATAGACGCTGATCAGGGAGTGTTCGCGGTTTCCTGGGCGGTCGATTCACCACTGCTCGTACCTTTGCCGCTTTCGTTGCGACGGGTGGGATCGGTGGGGCGCAGCGCATCGTTGTCGCGCTCGGTTTCGCCGGGTGGCCGCGGTTCGTCGGGGTGCTGCGTGTCGGGTGCAGGTTTCATGGGGCGTTCTCCTCAAGATTGCGGATCATCGAGTTCCCGGGCAACGTTGATTGCCGGTGAATCCCTGTGGGATTGCTCCGCCCTGGCTTTGAGCTCCTGCCATTGCTGGAGATCAATGGCACCCTGCCCCAGCAGATCGTCGGCCAGACGCTGCAAATCCATGTAGTAGGAGTCGGGGGACTGCTGCCAGTAGGCTTCGTCTTCGAACAGGCGCTGCCACGCGTCAAGGTCGGGCGGTGTGAGGTCTTCGCGCATGGCGGGCTCCAACTGAGGCATTCGTACAGTAGAGAGAGGGACGCTGGATGGAGTTCCAGTTGATTGCACGCACCGACGGCTGCGATCTCTTTATCTTAATATCCGGTCATTTCCAGATACCCCTGGCCGCCATGGCTGCCGCTCAAGCGCACCGGCCCTTCCCAATAGGGAATGCGCAGATCCATCCAGGCGTTGGGATTAAGAGCGCTGATGACGATATCGAGGTGTTTGCCGGGTATCTGAATCGACCAGCGCACGGGCATCGCTCGTCCGGCCACCTTGGCCGTGTCCTGCGCATTGAGGCGGATGTCGTCGGCCATGAGCATTTGCGTCTGGCCCTGGGCGTCGATCCAGGTTCCGGTCAGATAAGGATCGCCGTCCTTTTGCCGCATGCGATAGAGCATCACCTGCTCACCGCTGTCAAGGTGCAGGGAAAACCAGTCCCAACCACTCTGGCTGGCGGTCAGCGGCTGGCTGCTCCATTCCCGGTCGAGCCATGCGGGGCCTCGGACCTGGAAACGCTCGCCGTCGATCTCAAGCAAGCCGCTGGCCTGGAAAAACGGCTGGCTGTAGTAATAGGACGCCTGGCCCTGTTCGGATTTCTGACTGAATCCCTTGTCCCCTTGCAGCACCAGCGGTCCATTCGAGATCAGTCGCAGTTGATAGCTGAACGCCTTGTCGCGGGCACTGAGTTGCAGTTCGGCCAGCGGGTCGGTCCCCGTTGCCTGGCTGCTGAAACGCCAGTCGTCGATCCACGCATTGAAGGGCGCCAGGCTCACGCCGGCCTGCCCTACGCCGCCGCGGGCATAACGTTCGGCGGCGTGATGCACCGAGGCCGAGGTCACCGCCGCGTGGCCCAGCCAGATCGTCTGGTTGCCCCAGCCCGTCGCCTCGGGTGTCGCTTTCAAGGCACTGCGAAACAACGTCCACTGCGCGCCGAACTCGCGACCCTGTTCATCCTTGAGGTTGGCGGTGACGTACCACCATTCGATGCGAAAGCCGTCATGAGGTCCGTGATCCGCCGGGAAGCTGAACACCCGACCGGGCACCACCGGCGTAAAGGCGGCCGCTTGATTGCCAAGGCCGGCAAAACCCTTCTCGACCGGCGCCGGCTGATCGCAACCGGCGAGCAATGCAAGGACAAGCCATGCCCAACGCTCAATCCTCATGGGCAAAGGTCCTCAGCAGGTCCGCCGGCCGTGTGCGATACAACGAATACAGCGGCCACGCCGACGCCAGCAAGGTCGCCAGTAACGCCAGCCCCATCAACTGCAGCAATTGCATGGGAAACACCCGCAGGGGCAGGCGCCAGCCAAACGCCTGGACGTTGATCACGGTGTCCAGGCACCAGGCCAACGCAATACCCAGCGGCAATGCCAGCACCAGGGTCAGCACCGCCAGCAGCCAGGTTTGCCCGAGGTTGAGCAGCATCAGTTGCCGGCGCGTCACGCCCAGCGCCCACAGCGGCGCCAGTTGCCCGAGACGGCTCTGGCTTTGGGTCAGCAGGCTGATGAACAACGCCACCCCCGCCACGCAAAGGGTCAGGCTGTTGAGCGCGGCAGTGGCGGCGAACGTGCGCTCGAACACCTGCGTCGACCAGCCCTTGAGCCGGGCCTGATCGACGATGCGACTGTCCTCCAGGGCAAAACGCGCTTGCAGCGCAGTTACGAACGGTGCAATCAATGCCGGCTCGATACGCAGGTTGAAGCGGTTCGGCGACAGTTGCGGCCAGCCGCGCAGCAAGTGATTGATGTTGACCAGCAAGTGGCCCTTGGGATTGCCGTAGTCGGCGTAGATCCCGACGATGCGTGGCGACCAGGGACCGTTGGGCGTGGCAATCATTACCTGATCGCCGAGCCTGACCTTCAAGCGTCGCGCCAGTTGCTCGCTGAGCATCACCGCGTCGTCCGCAGCCAGGCTGTCCCAAGGCTTGTCGTCCAGAGCTTCCAGCAACGGCCAGTGCTGACGGTAGGTTGGATGATCGATCACGCCAAACACATCCGCCGGCCAGCCCTGCAATTGAATCGAGACCTGCCAGTTGGGCAACACCGCCGTAAGCTGCGGTTGTTGCTTGAGCCAGTCGTACATCTCACGGGCCTGGGCGGGGTGTTGTGGGTTGAGGTAGAGCTCGGCGGTCAGCCGCTGTTCCAGCCAGTCGCTGAAGGTCTGGCGGAAACCGGCGGTCATGCTTCCGGCGCCGATGTTGGCCGCCAGGGCCAATAACAATGCCATCAGCGCCAGGCTCAAGGCCGGCAGTTGCTGGCGGCAATCGGCGATAAACCACTGGCCGAGCACCGACGAAGAACGCTGCGTCAGCCCATTGAGCACCGCATTGAGTACGACCGGTAACGCCAATGCGGCACCCAGCAACAGCGTGGCCATCAGCAAGAATCCGCTGGCCAGGCTGTCACCGCGCAGCAACGCCAGCAACGCGATGCCCAAGGCAATCGCCGCGACCCAGCCCTGGCGGCGCAGCCAGCGCGCATGGGCCTGGTGCCAGGCCTGCGGATCGGCCAGGGCCAGTAACGGTAAACGCGCTGCACGCCACAAACTGTTGGCACCCGCGAGCGCGGCGCCGAGCAGGCCCAGGCCGACACCGCTGAGCCACCACAGCGGGCTCAGGCTCAACTGCCCCGCCACTTCGGCGCCGTACAACCCGCGCAGACTGGCGGCGACATCCGGCAGCAACACGCTGGCCAGCAGGTAACCGCTGGCGACTCCCGCCACACCGCCGATCAGGGCCAGAGCGCCCAGTTCGACGGCAAGGCAGGCGATCAGCATCCGCGCGCTGACCCCGCAGGCGCGCAGGGTGCGCAGCAAACCTCGACGCTGTTCCAGCGCCAGCCCGATCGCGGCGTGCACGATGAACAGGCCGACCACGAACGAGAGAAACCCCAGGGCGTCCAGGTTCAGGTGAAAACTCTCGGTCAGGCGCGCCAGATTGTTTTCTTCGCCGCGGCTCTTGAGCTGAAGTTGTCCCTTGAACGAATCGGGCAGCGTCGCGGTGAAATCCCCGGGCAGCAGCAGACGTGATAACTGATCGGGCAAACCGAGAATCTGCTGGGCAAAACCGATATCCACCAGCAGCACACCCGGCGCCATGTCAGGCTCGGCGCGCAGGGGCGGCAATGCCTGGCCGTTCAACGCCTGCGGCCGCTCGCCCGGCGCCAACCCCAACGCCTGCAGGGTCTGCGGTGCAATCCAGGTACTGCCCGGCGGGGTGAAAAACGCTACAACCTGCTCAATGGCCAATGCCTGCCCCGCCACCTCGGACCCGGCCGGTAACGACACGGGCTCAATACCCAGCAGTTGCAGACGCTGCTCCTCGTGGCCCTTGAGCGTCAGCCGTCCCTGCAACACCGGCGACACCGGCCAACCGGCCCGGCGCAGGTCGACAAACAACTGCTGGGAAAAGGTCCCGCCGCCGGGTGCACTCAGGCTGGCCTGAGGTTCGCCGCCAATCAGCTGACTGGCCCTGGCATAGCTGTCCCGCGCCTGACTGTTGAGTGCTTGCACACCGGTGAGCAGGCTGGTAGCCAGCCACAGCCCGGTCAGCACACTGAAAAACTGCACCGGGTGCTGTCGCCAATGACTGAGCAGCGCGCGCAGGGTTTCACGAAAAATGCGCATCTCAGCGTTCGTCCACAGCCGCCAGGCGACCGCCGTGCAGCACCACCTTTTCGGCCATGCGGGCCGCCACGCTGGGGCTATGCGTGACCATCAGCAGGGTCGTGGGGCTGTCGTCGAGCAACTCCAGCAGCAACTTCAGCACTTCGTCGCTGGTGCTTTCATCGAGACTGCCGGTGGGCTCGTCCGCCAGCAGCAATTTGGGTCGTGATGCCAGGGCTCGTCCCAGCGCGACCCGCTGTTGCTGGCCGCCGGAAAGTTGTTCGGGATAGCGCCGCAGCAAATCCTTCAAGCCCAACCGCTGCACCAGATGTGCCTGCCAGCGCGAATCATGGCGACCGGCCAGGCGCGCCTGAAACGCCAGGTTGTCCTCCACACGCAAGCTGCCAATCAGGTTGAACTGCTGGAACACCAGGCCAATCTCCGTGCGACGCCAGCTCGCCAGTTGCCCCTCGTTCATCTGTTCCAGACGATATTCACCGCTGCGGATGCTGCCGCGATCGACCTTGTCCAGCCCGGCAATCAAGTGCAACAAGGTGCTCTTGCCACTGCCCGACTCGCCCATCAACGCCAGGCTGCTGCCGGGCTTGAGGGCCAGGTCGACACCCTGCAGCACCGGCAAGGGGCCTTGCGGGGTGGCGTAGCTTTTGAAGACACCCTGGACTTCAAGCATGGGAGGACCCGTTCGATGAGCGTGGGCCAAGGATAGCGGCCGGCGATGGTTTTTGTCCGTTGCCGATTGCGGCCCAGCGCGACCGTTGCGAATGAACCCGAACGCCGCTTCTCGTCGCAATTACTGAACGCAGGTAGCAAAAGATCATAAACCCGCTATTACGTTAGTAATTGCCCTCCATTCATTGCAGATCGTCACAGGTGCGCCCCACGATGGGAAATCCACTCAAGCATTCGCGAACTCGATCTGTTTTTTTTCTGGGTGTCATCTCAATGGGGTTGACCGCCTGTACCAGCGATGAGAAAGCTGCCAATGAAATAACTCGCCCCCCTATCGATGACAGCGAGACGTCGTCTGTGCGCATCACGACGAGTTGGCTGCAACACTCACTGAGCCAGACCGGCTGTCTGCAGCACGCCAGAGCGGCTCTTGCAAAAGCGAGATATTTCGTTGAAGCAGGAGAAAGATCAGTCTATGGATTGCGTGAAGGTATGACTTTTTCGATACGCTGCGACTACGAAGGCGTTGCCTTTTTTGCCGTGGCTTATCGCCATAGACCCAGCACTCAAACCCAGGACCGGATCTTGAATGAAATCACCCGGCTATTTTAAGACGCCGAAGCCGGTCTAAAGCGTCGCCAAGACAAACCCCGGGCGCCTGCCCTATGCACATCCCGTCGTGCGATCAATCCGGCCGGCGCCTCCCCTGGGATCGCCGGCCGCCCGTACGTCAACGCAAGCTCCAGGACCGGTTACAAGGGGTATAACTATCAGGACCACAGGCGGGTCAGCCAAAACAGGCCCACCAAAGGCAGTGTCCGGGCCAGCGCCCCCCATCCTGCTGGACGCCCGAAGCGTGGAGCGATGTGATGAGTTCCAGAGCATGGCGATGGGCTCGCAAGAGTCTTCTTGGCGGCATCGAGCTGGCCTTGCTGGTGGCGCCGCTGTGCGCCAGCGCCACGTTCAAGTGTCAAGCCAGGGACGGAGCCATCAGCTACACCAGCCAAGCCATCGCCAGCGCCCGTTGCACTCGCGTGAATGGCATGGCGGGCGCCGATGCCGGCGCCAAGGCTACGCCCCGGCCTCGGCTAGTGCGGGACGACGACTCAGGCGCGGCGCGGATTCGAGTGTTCACTTTCATGCGCAAGGGTGTTCGTCAATACGTGAGCCGGCGCCCCGTCGGGATCTCCGAGCGGGTCGATGAGCTTGACGTCTATTACATCAAAGGCTGTTATCTGTGCACGGCACCCAAGAATTTCAAGGTCGCCTCGCTACGCCTGGACACCCGTTCCTACCAGCGGGAGATCGAAGCCGCTTCGGGTCAGTATGGGGTCGACAGGGCGTTAGTCCGCGCAGTGATCCATGCCGAATCAGCGTTTCGTCCCAACGCCATTTCCGAAGCCGGCGCCCAGGGGTTGATGCAGTTGATGCCCGCCACCGCCGAGCGCTTCGCCGTGGACGATCCATTCGACGCACGACAAAACATTCGTGGCGGCGTGCGCTATCTGGCCTGGTTGCTCAAGCGCTTCAACGGTAACCAGACACTGGCGCTGGCAGGTTACAACGCCGGCGAAACGTCCGTGGACCAGTACAACGGGGTGCCTCCCTACGCCGAGACGCAATCCTACGTCACCCTCGTACAATCCTTGGCCGCACGCTATCGTAACCATCGCTAGTATCCCGGGGTGCATGGCCGCAATAGCTGATACGCCGGCGGGGAATGGCTTTCAAACCCTCTGGTTCGCCCTCGGCTACGGTGTGGGTGATGCCGAGCCGATGTCGCTATCTGGCGATTTCGTCAACTCACTAACGAAAGCGCAATCATCTGACGCATCTCGGTGAACTCCGGAGCACCGTCATAGCGAAGCCCGTCAATGTAAAACGCTGGGGTGCCATTCACGCCGCTGCGTACACCGCCATTAAAATCGGATTTAATTTTGGGTACATAGGTACCGTCTTGCATGGCAAGATAGAGTTCTTCGTCACTGAGGCCGTGTTTTAGAGCGATGGCCTGAAATAGCGGCAGGCCCAATCGATCCTGATTTTCATACAATTGGTCGTGAGCCTCCCAGAAGAATCCTCGACTCCCGGCATACTCAGCGGTGACAGCGGCACCCATCGCATGCGGGTGAGCGGTGGTCAGTGGAAAGTTACGGAACACGAACTGCAGGTCATCGCGAAAATGCTGCTGTAGCTTTTTGACGACCCAATACGCTAAACCGCAATAGGGGCATTCATAGTCGCCATATTCCACCAGTGTGACCTTGGCATGCGCACTTCCCTGGCAATGGTCGTTGGCACTTACCGGGACTCTGAGAGTGGCCATGTGATCACCTGTTAATTTGTGGTTGGCCTGCTTTGTGGCGAATTCGCCAGCGCATCCAGCGCATCCAGAATGCCGTCCGCCCCAGGATTGATTGCCATTGGTGAGACGTAGCTCCAGGCAACCACCCCCTCCTTGTCAATCACGAACAGCGCCCGCTTACAAACCCCCAAGTGGGAGTCGTACGCTCCATACTGTCGTGCCACAGCCCCTTTGGGCTCGAAATCGGCCAGCAGGCTGAAGTGGAAATTCCGATCCTTGGCAAAGGCCTGATGACACCAGGCGCTGTCAACCGAGATACCCAGCAGCGTCGCACCGTATTCTCTGAATGTGGAAAGCAACTGGTTGTACAAGGTCAGTTGGTCGCCACAAACCGCACTCCAGTCAGCGGGATAAAACGAGAGAATCACGGGATTTCCCCTTAGCTCGCGTAGCGATAACTGTTGATCAGGGGTCGCGAACAGCGTGAAGTCGGGCGCGACGGTACCGGCTGACAACGGCCCCTGAACCAGGTCGTCATTCGTATTTTTTGCATCATCCAATTCTGAAGTGTTCATTGCCTGAGCCTTGATAGATGGGGGGTTGGGGTGTGCTCAGCGGGATACGACTTGCCCGGCGGGATAACTCCATCCACCATCATGGGATTTTTATAAGAGGCAACGATGCCTCGATCTCAGTCTGAGCCTCAGTGTTTTCGGTAGCGAGACGTTAGCGTTCCGCATCAAGAAGCACGAGGAAGTACGCCGTGCCTTCGCGGTATTGGATTGAAGCCATATTGGCAGCGCATGGGCAGTATTCGCTCTGGCGCACCCATGACTATAGTCCTTGTTGGTGCTTGCCGTAGTCCCTTGACGCGTTTTAGTTTCCCGCGCCGTCTGCGGCGGCGGTCGCGACAGGGAGAAAACGGCCAGAAGCAGTGATTTCCCGCTCCTGGAACATGCCCATCAGCTATGGATTTTAGGATTGCAGCGTTAATGTCAGAGGGTATCAGGCGATACAATTACGAATCTGTCGGGTAGAACCCGGCAGGATAGCCTCCGCAGGTCCACGCTTTGGCCAAGCGTTCGCGCAACTGGCTAATGCCGATCAGGTGGGCTCAGCGCCACCGGGGAATTTTACGTAAACTTTACGGTTAGCCATGCTGACTCAATAGATACTGTGCGGTGCTCATCAGCCAGGCTTTTTTTATGTCCATTGCAGTACTTCGGCTTATCGGATTTATCCTGGGTATTTTTTTGATCACGTTGGCCGTGAGCATGGTTATTCCCATGTTTACACTGGTG
>Ga0068823_169927_pt1 | contig 14019 bp, 11 predicted proteins | sample Hof3ISUMetaT_20_FD_68482 | JGI IMG/M metagenome (GOLD analysis project Ga0068823, IMG submission 68482) | Enriched soil aggregate microbial communities from Iowa State university to study microbial drivers of carbon cycling -... | ecosystem: Environmental > Terrestrial > Soil > Agricultural land... | reverse complement strand
TCGAAAATGACCGGCACAAGTTAACAAAGCAGAGGAGACATCGCCATGGAACGAAAAGCACTGGAGGGCATCCGGATCCTGGACATGACGCACGTCCAGGCCGGCCCATCGGCCACGCAACTGATGGCCTGGATGGGCGCCGACGTGATCAAGGTGGAAATGCCGGGGCGCGGAGACATCACCCGCAGCCAGCTGCGCGACGTGCCGAACGCCGACAGCCTGTACTTCACCATGCTCAACAGCAACAAGCGCAGCCTGACGCTGAACATGAAGACGGCGGAAGGCAAGGCGTTGCTCGAAGACCTGGTCCAGCGCAGCGACGTACTGATCGAGAATTTCGGTCCCGGCGTGCTGGCGCGCGCGGGCTTCGACTGGGACCACCTGCAGGACTTGAATCCGCGCCTGATCTATGCGTCGATCAAGGGCTTCGGCCCCGGCCCGTACCAGGACTGCAAGGCGTATGAGAACGTGGCGCAATGCATGGGCGGTTCGGCCTCTACCACCGGCGACGCCGCCGGCGTGCCGACGGTCACCGGCGCCCAGATCGGCGATTCGGGCACCGGCGTGCACTGCGTGGTCGGCATCCTGGCCGCGCTGCTGCAGCGCGAGCATTCCGGGCGCGGCCAGCGCGTGGAAGTCGCCATGCAGGATGCCGTGCTGAACCTGTGCCGCGTGAAGCTGCGCGACCAGCAACGGCTCGATGCCGGCCCGCTGCGCGAGTACCCCAACGAACAGTTCGACGATCACGTGCCGCGCGCGGGCAATGCATCGGGCGGTGGCCAGCCGGGCGCCGCGCTGCGCTGCTCGCCGGGCGGCCCCAACGACTACGTCTACGTCATCATCCAGCCGCAAGGCTGGGAGCCGCTGATGCGCCTGTGCGGGCGCGAGGACCTGATCACCGATCCGGAGTTCGCCTCGCCGGAAGTCCGCCTGAAGAAGCTGGGGCAGTGCTTCGGCATCATCGAGCAGTGGACCTCGAGCCTGACCAAGTTCGAAGTGATGAACGCGCTCAACGAAGTCGATGTGCCGTGCGGCCCGATCCTGTCGATGAAGGACCTGATCGAGGACCAGTCGATGTACGAGCGCGGCTACCTGGTGGAGCTGGAGCACCCGACGCGCGGCAAGTACGTGCAGCTGGGCTCGCCGATCGCGCTGTCCGACTCGCCGGTGAAGGTCGAGCGTGCCCCGCTGCTGGGCGAGCACACCGAGGAAATCCTGGAGTGGCTGGGCCGCACGCCGGCGCAGATCGCTGCGATGAAGCTGGCCGGCGCCGTCTGAGCGCCCGACAGTCCCTCCCTCCCCCTGTTTCCCACACCGAGCGGGCATGCCTGACGCCTGCCCGCCGGAGGAGTTCGTGCTGTGCAATCCTGGATTCGTTTCCGCCGTGCAGACGGCAGTGTCGGCCACGGCCGCACCGAAGGTGCCGATAGCGACCGCGTCATTGAATACGATGGCCCCGGTTATGCCGACCCTCAACCCACCGGCGCCATCCACAAGCTTGGCGAGCTGCACCTGTTCGCGCCCTGCGAGCCGGGCAAGGTCGTGGCGCTGTGGAACAACTTCCACGCGCTGGCGCGCAAGCTGGAAAAGCCCGTGCCGACGCACCCGCTGTTCCTGATCAAGCCGGGCACTTCGCTGGCCGGCCCCGGCGATGCCGTGGAGCGCCCGCGCAGCTATGACGGCAAGATCGTCTACGAGGGCGAGCTTGGCATCGTGATCGGCAAGAAGGCGCGCAATGTGTCGGTGGCCGAGGCGGCGTCGCACATCTTCGGCTACACCGTGGTCAATGACGTGACCGCGGCCGAACTGATTGCCGCCGACCCCAGTTTCCCGCAGTGGACGCGTGCCAAGGGCTTCGACACCTTCGGCTGTATCGGCCCGGCCATCGTGCCCGGCTTCAACTGGCGCGCCGCCAGCGTGAAGACCCGGCTCGATGGCGTGGAGCGGCAGAACTACCCGCTCTCTGACATGATTTTCTCGCCCGAGGAGCAGGTCAGCCGCATCTCGCAGGACCTGACGCTGATGCCGGGCGATGTGATCGCCGTTGGCACATCACTGGGCGTGGGTTCGATGAAGGACGGCGCAGTGGTCGAGGTGAGCATCGAAGGCATCGGCTCGCTGGTGAATCACGTGCGCGGGTAATTGCCCAACAGCGCCCAACAATCAAAGGGAAAGCCATGCCAATGACAATTGGTGTCCCCCGGGAGGTCCATCCCGGGGAGCGGCGCGTTGCCGCGACGCCCGAGTCGGTCAGGGAATTGACCAAGCTCGGTTATGAGGTGGCAGTGGAATCCGGCGCCGGCCAGCAGGCGTCGTTTTCGGACGATGCCTACCGGGCCGCCGGCGCGGCCATCGTGGATGCCGCCAGCCTGTGGGCATCGGTCGATGTCATGATCAAGGTGCGCCCGCCCCAGGTACATCCGGGCCTGGGCGTGGAAGAAGCGGCACTGCTCAAGAAGCACGCCACGCTGATCAGCTTCGTCTGGCCCGCGCAGCAGATGACGCTGCTCGAACGGCTGTCGCAACGCGGCGCCACGGTGCTCGCGATGGATTGCGTGCCGCGCATCTCGCGTGCGCAGAAGCTCGACGCGCTCAGCTCGATGGCCAATATGGCGGGCTATCGCGCGGTGATCGAAGCCGCGCATGCTTTCGGCCGCCCCTTTGCCGGGCAGATTACGGCAGCGGGCAAGATCCCGCCCGCCCGCGTGCTGGTAATCGGCGCCGGTGTGGCCGGCCTGGCCGCCATCGGCGCGGCGCGCAGCCTGGGTGCCGTCGTGCGCGCGTTCGACACGCGGCCCGTGGTGCGCCAGCAGATCGAAAGCCTCGGCGCCGAATTCCTGACGGTGGAAATCGAGGAAGACGGCAACGGCGGCGGCGGCTATGCCAAGGAGATGAGCCCGGCGTTCATCGAGGCCGAGATGAAGCTGTTCGCCGAACAGGCGCGCGAGGTGGACATCATCATCACCACCGCGCTGATCCCCGGCAAGCCGGCACCGCGCCTGCTCGAAGCCGACACGGTGGCGCTGATGCGTCCCGGCAGCGTGGTGGTGGATCTGGCCGCCGAGCAGGGCGGCAATTGCGTGCTGACCGTGCCCGGGGAGTCGGTGACACACCAGGGCGTCACCATCGTCGGCTACACCGACCTGCCCAGCCGCATGGCGGCGCAGTCGAGCCAGCTCTACGCCACCAATATCCGGCACCTGCTGACGGAACTGACGCCTGGCAAGGATGGCCAGCTCGTGGTCGACATGGATGACGAGATGATCCGTGGCGCCACCGTGCTGCACCAGGGCGACGTGACGTGGCCGCCGCCACCGCTGAAGACCCTGCCGCCACCGGCGCCAGCGGCGGAGGCACCGGTACAGGCCGAGCCTGCCGAAGCACCCAGTCGGACCGGCTCGACGCTGATCGCGCTGGCCATCGCCGTGATTGCGCTGCTCGGGCTCGGTGCCGTGGCACCACCAGCCTTCATGGCGCACTTCACGGTGTTCGTGCTGGCGATCTTCGTCGGCTACCAGGTCGTGTGGAACGTGACCGCCGCCCTGCATACGCCGCTGATGAGCGTGACCAACGCGATCAGCGGGATCATCGTGGTCGGCGCGCTGGTGCAACTCGGCAAGCCGACGCTCGCCACCGCCATCATCGCCGGCGCGGCGGTGCTGATCGCCACCATCAACATCGCGGGCGGCTTCCTGGTGACGCAGCGCATGCTGAAGATGTTCCAGCGCGACTGAGGAGTCAGACATGCCTTCGGGAATCAGCAATATTGCTTACCTGGGCGCGAGCGCGCTCTTCATCCTCAGCCTGAGCGGGCTGAGCCATCCGGCCACCGCCAGGCGCGGCAACCTGCTGGGCATCGCCGGCATGGCCATCGCCATCCTGACCACGGTGCTGGCGGGCAGCCCTGACGGGGTGCCCATCATCATCGGTGCGATGGTGCTCGGCGCAGGCGCCGGCGCGGTGCTGGCCCGGCGCGTCGAGATGACGCAGATGCCCGAGCTGGTGGCGGTGCTGCACAGTTTCGTCGGGCTGGCCGCGGTGCTGGTGGGCTACGCCAACTACCTCGATTCGCATGCGCTCACGGGCGCCGAGAAAGCGATCCACGAAGTGGAGACCTACCTCGGCATCCTGATCGGCGCGGTGACCTTCACGGGCTCGGTGATCGCTTTCCTCAAGCTGCGCGGCACGCTTGGCGGCAAGCCGACGCTGCTGCCGGGCCGCCATATGCTCAATGCGGTGGCGCTCGCCGCATGCGTGGTGCTGGGCTACCAGTTCATCAACGCGGGGTCGGCGCAGGACGGGCTGGTGCCGCTGGGCGTGATGACGGTGATCGCGCTGCTGGTGGGCGCACATCTGGTCGCGGCGATCGGCGGGGCCGACATGCCGGTGGTGGTGTCGATGCTGAACAGCTATTCGGGCTGGGCCGCTGCGGCGACCGGCTTCATGCTCGGCAATGACCTGCTCATCATCACCGGCGCGCTGGTGGGGTCGAGCGGCGCCATCCTCAGCTACATCATGTGCAAGGCCATGAACCGCAAGTTCCTGTCGGTGATCCTGGGCGGGTTCGGCGCGACGCAGGCCAAGGGCACGGCGACGGAGCAGGGCGAAGTGCTGCCGGTCTCAAGCGATGAAGTCAGCGCACTGCTGAAGGACGCGAACGAGGTCATCATCGTTCCGGGCTACGGCATGGCGGTGGCGCAGGCACAGGGCACCATCAGCGAGATCGCGCGGCGGCTCAAGGCGCAGGGTGTCAATGTGCGCTTCGGCATCCACCCGGTGGCCGGCCGCCTGCCCGGGCACATGAACGTGCTGCTGGCGGAGGCGCGCGTGCCCTATGACATCGTGCTCGAAATGGAGGAGATCAACGAAGACTTCGAGCACGCCGATGTCGTCCTGGTGGTCGGCGCCAACGATATCGTTAACCCGGGGGCGCTCGAAGACCCCGCCAGTCCCATCGCCGGCATGCCGGTGCTCGAAGTCTGGAAGGCGCGGACCGTGGTGGTCTCCAAGCGCAGCATGGCCGCGGGCTATGCGGGCGTGGACAACCCCTTGTTTTACAAAGAGAACACGCGGATGTGGTTTGGCGATGCCAAGGGCAGCGTGGACGCGCTGCTGCGCCAGCTCGAGGAGGCTCCGGCCTGATTTCGCGCGCTGCCGGCCGCCGTTGATGACGATCGCTTATGTATCAAAGCGCAGTCATGCGGCGGCCTGGCAGGAAATTGATGCGAAATCTGCAATATATAAACGATCGTAAATACATACGATAAAAAAGTTTAAGCCTGACGAAATTAAGCATCGGGTAGCATCAATTCCGAGATTTACGTGCCGCAATGTCAGGCGCCGATCCAGTTGTGAACAAGGGCTCCGAAGTCAAGAGGCCCAAGCAGTCCCGACGAGGACGCAGAAAAAGCACCAGGAGACAGGTAGATGGCGCATCAAGAAGCGGTAGTCGCGTCCGGTGAAGGACGTGGCCTGCAGAACCGTTGGTTCCAACTGGCCGTAGGCGTGGTTTGCATGGGTTTGGTGGCAAACCTGCAGTATGGCTGGACTCTCTTCGTGTCACCGATGGACGCCAAGCATCATTGGGGCACGTCCGCAATCCAGGTGGCATTCTCCATTTTCATCGTGACCGAAACCTGGCTGGTGCCGCTGGAAGGCTGGCTGGTGGACAAGTTCGGCCCGCGTCCGGTGGTGGCGGGCGGTGCGCTCTGCGCGGGGCTGGCGTGGGTCATGAATGCGTATGCGACGACGCTGCCGGAGTTGTACGCGGCCGCGGTGATCGCGGGCATTGGCGCCGGTGGCGTATATGGCACCTGCGTCGGCAACGCGCTGAAGTGGTTTCCGGACAAGCGAGGTCTGGCTGCGGGTCTCACGGCCGCAGGGTTTGGCGCGGGCGCGGCGATCACGGTGATTCCGATCGCGAATATGATCCATAGCGCGGGATACGAGAAAGCGTTCCTGTTCTTCGGCATCCTGCAGGGCGTGGCGATCTTCGCGCTGGCGCTGCTGCTGGTGAAGCCGAAGGCGCCGAAGGGTGCGGTGGCGGCGAAGGCCGTGCTGACCAACCCGGTGGAATTCACGCCGGGGCAGATGATGAAGACGCCGGTGTTCTGGCTGATCTATATCTGCTTCGTCGCGGTGGCCGCTGGCGGCATCATGGCCACGGCGCAACTGGGCCCGATCGCCAAGGACTACGGCTTTGCCTCGATGCCGGTGACGATGCTCGGCATGACGCTGCCGTTGCTGACGATGACGCTGTCGATCGACAACCTGTGCAACGGCTTCACGCGTCCGTTGTGCGGTTTCCTGTCGGACCGCTTCGGCCGCGAGAACACGATGTTCGTGATCTTTATCGGCGAGGGCCTGGCGCTGCTCGGACTCATGCAGTTTGGCCAGAATCCCTATGCGTTCATGTTCTTCGCCGCGCTGACGTTCCTGTTCTGGGGCGAGATCTTCTCGATCTTCCCGGCGCTGTGCGCGGATACGTTCGGCAGCAAGTTCGCGGCGGCTAACGCCGGCACCTTGTACACGGCGAAAGGCACGGCGGCAATGCTTGTGCCGCTGGCTTCCATCCTGTCAGCGCACGGAGGCTGGGACGCGGTCTTCACGGTCGCAGCCGTGGTGACCATCGCGGCAGGCCTGTCGGCGAAGCTGGTGCTGGCGCCGATGCGCAAGCGGTTCATCACGGGCCATTCGGAAGCGCGCATGCCGGTGTCGGACATGCCCTTCCTTGCGAGCGCATCGGCCAGGCGCGGCGGTGATTGATCCGGGCATGACCGTACCTGTCGCGAGGTATTGATGTTTTCAGGAGGCCTGGCGCTTGCGCCAGGCCATCAGGCGCAAGCGCCTGGAGCAAGGCAGGCATGAGCCGTTGAGGACGTTGCAAGGCTTTTCGGAAGGCCTTAAAGCGTCTAAAAACGTGGTATGTAATATATTTAAACGATGTAACGCACAATGCTGTCAGCACGCGAATTAAGAACCGGCATCTGTGCGAATGGCGAATGAATGGCGCGGATTCAGGAGTTGTGCTGATTTAGACGTAGATAGAATCAAATTTGCTGCGGTGCACCGACGAAAGTTGATCGCAGAGTAGGAAAATAGCTTGCCGTTCTCTGATATATCACATACCGTATGTCATCAGGACGGTTGATCGGACCGGCGGGGTTAAGGCAAGGGGACAGGCCCCACGCACCACCAAGACGCGTCCAACGAGGAGACCAGGTATGTCAGAAGGCGAAGCGAAGCGGTACAGGACCACCACCGCGCAAGACACCCTGAAATAAAAGAATTCCAACCCCAGTCAATTTGTATAGAAGGAAGCAACCATGGCAGAAGTCGGAAATGAGCTGCAGCGTCACGCCGCGGAAGAACATCAGGCACAAACCGATGGTTTTCATCTGGTCATCGACGCGCTCAAGCTGAACGGCATCGAAAACATCTACGGCCTGCCCGGCATTCCGGTCACCGATCTGGCGCGTCTGGCGCAGGCCAATGGCATGCGCGTCATCAGCTTCCGCCACGAGCAGAACGCAGGCAACGCCGCAGCGATTGCCGGCTTTATCTCGCAAAAGCCGGGCGTTTGCCTGACCGTGTCGGCCCCTGGCTTCCTGAACGGCCTGACGGCGCTTGCGCACGCCACCACCAACTGCTTCCCGATGATCCTGATCAGCGGCTCGAGCGAGCGCGAGATCGTCGATCTGCAGCAGGGTGACTACGAAGAGATGGACCAGCTGGCCATCGCGCGTCCGCACGCCAAGGCAGCCTTCCGCGTGCTGCACGCCGAAGACATTGGTGTCGGTATCGCCCGCGCCATTCGTGCCGCGGTCTCGGGCCGTCCGGGCGGTGTCTACCTCGACCTGCCCGCCAAGCTGCTGGGCCAGTCGCTGGACGCCGAGAAGGGCAAGAAGTCGCTGATCAAGGTCGTGGATCCGGCCCCGCGCCAACTGCCGGCACCGGACTCGGTTGACCGTGCTGTCGCGCTGCTGAAGGGTGCAAAGCGTCCGCTGATCCTGCTGGGCAAGGGCGCCGCCTACGCGCGCGCCGACGAAGATATCCGCGCGCTGGTCGAGAAGACCGGCATTCCGTACCTGCCCATGTCGATGGCCAAGGGCCTGCTGCCTGATACGCACCCGCAATCGGCCTCGGCGGCACGCTCCTATGTACTGGCTGAAGCCGACGTGGTGCTGCTGGTGGGCGCCCGCCTGAACTGGCTGCTGGCGCACGGCAAGGGCAAGACCTGGGGCGGTCCGAAGCAGTTCATCCAGATCGACATCTCGCCGACCGAGATGGACAGCAACGTCGCCATCGCCGCGCCGGTGGTGGGTGACATCGGTTCGTGCGTCTCCGCCATCCTCGGCAAGGTCGGCAACGACTTCGCCAAGCCGCCTGCCGAATGGCTGAATGCCGTGTACGAGCGCAAGGACAAGAACCTGGCGAAGATGGGCGAGATGCTGAACAAGGAAGTCTCGCCGATGAACTTCCACACCGCGCTGCGCGTGCTGAAGGACGTCATCAAGGCCAATCCCGGCATCTCGTTCGTCAACGAAGGCGCCAACACGCTGGACTACGCCCGTGCCGTGATCGACATGTACGAGCCGCGCAAGCGCCTGGACGTCGGCACCTGGGGCGTGATGGGCGTGGGCATGGGCTACGCGGTCGCAGCGGCGGTCGAAACCAGGAAGCCGGTGCTGGCCCTGTGCGGTGACAGCGCGTTCGGTTTCTCGGGCATGGAAGTCGAGACCATCTGCCGCTACAACCTGCCGGTCTGCATCGTCATCTTCAACAACAACGGCATCTACAAGGGCATCGACAAGAACCCGACCGGCGGCGCGGATCCCGCTGTCACGACGTTCGTCCCGGGCGCGCGCTACGACAAGATGATGGAAGCGTTCGGCGGTGTCGGCGCCAACGTCACTACGACGGCGGAACTTGAAGCCGCGGTGAACGAAGCCCTGCGCTCGGGCAAGCCCACGCTGGTCAACGCCGTCATCGACCCGTCGGCAGGCACCGAAAGCGGCCGCCTGACCAATCTGAATCCGCAAAGCTCGGCGAAGAAGTAATCCACCCCCACCCGAATCCACCCGAATTTCATCCTTCTTATCCAATAGGAGAACGAAAATGAGCCTCCCACTGAAAGGTATCAAGATCATCGACTTCACGCACGTCCAGGCCGGTCCCGCCTGCACGCAGCTGCTCGCCTGGTTCGGCGCGGACGTGATCAAGGTGGAGCGTCCTGGTTCGGGCGATGTCACGCGCACGCAGCTGCGCGATATCCCCGATGTCGATGCGCTGTACTTCACCATGCTCAACAGCAACAAGCGTTCGCTCACGCTGGATACGAAGAAACCCGAGGGCAAGAAGATCCTGGAGCAGCTGATCCGCGAATCGGATGTGCTGGTCGAGAACTTCGGCCCCGGCGCGCTCGATCGCATGGGCTTCTCGTGGGAACGCATCAACGAACTGAACCCGAAGATGATCGTGGCGTCGGTCAAGGGCTTCAGCGACGGCCACCACTATGAAGACCTGAAGGTCTACGAGAACGTGGCGCAGTGCGCCGGCGGTGCCGCGTCGACCACCGGCTTCTGGGACGGTCCCCCGACCGTGTCGGCCGCCGCGCTGGGCGATTCGAACACCGGCATGCACCTGGCCATCGGCATCCTGACCGCCATCATCGGCCGCCAGCAGTCCGGCAAGGGCCAGAAGGTGGCCGTGTCGATGCAGGACGCCGTGCTGAACCTGTGCCGCGTGAAGCTGCGCGACCAGCAGCGCCTGGACCGCCTGGGCTTCCTGGAAGAGTATCCGCAGTACCCGCATGGCGAGTTCAGCGACGTGGTGCCCCGCGGCGGCAACGCCGGCGGTGGTGGCCAGCCGGGCTGGGTGCTGAAGTGCAAGGGCTGGGAGAACGACCCGAACGCGTATATCTACTTCACCATCCAGGGCCATGCCTGGGAGCCGATCTGCAAGGCGCTGGGCAAGCCGGAATGGATCACCGACCCGAACTACGCCACGGCCAAGGCACGCCAGCCGCATATCTTCGATATCTTCAAGACCATCGAGGACTGGCTCGCGGACAAGACCAAGTACGAAGCGGTGGATATCCTGCGCAAGTTCGACATCCCTTGCTCGCCGGTCCTGTCGATGAAGGAAATCGCCGAGGATCCGTCGCTGCGCGCCAGCGGGTCGATCACCGAAGTGGAGCACAAGGAGCGCGGTACCTACCTGACCGTGGGCAGCCCGATCAAGTTCTCGGATCTCAAGCCGGAAATCACGGGCTCGCCGCTGCTGGGCGAGCACAGCGAAGAAGTGCTGGCAGGCCTCGGTTACGGCGCGGAGGACATCAAGCGCCTGCGTGAAAACCAGGTGATCTGAGCCGGTTTGCTCATGCCTGAACGGGACTGAACGCCGGAGTGCCGCGCAAGCGGTCTCCGGCGTTTTTTACTGCAACGCGCAGCTGTGCCAAACTGTGTCGCAACAGCTGCCGTAGTGCCGTCAATCCATACACCCTGCCGCAATGACCGGCAAAGAGGGGATCCCCATGCAAGCCAGCATCGACCACGAACAACTGGTGTCCGCCATCGGCGATGCCATCGTTATCTCCGACGCCAACGGCGCCATCACGTTCTGGAATCCGGCGGCCGAACGCATGTTCGGCTTCACGCAGGCCGAAGCCATGGGCCAGTCGCTGGACCTGATCATTCCGGAACGGCTGCGCGGACGGCACTGGGAGGGCTATGACAAGACCATGGCCACCGGCATCACTCGCTATGGGCATGATCTGCTGAAAGTGCCGGCCGTCGACAAGAACGGCAAGGCCATGTCGATCGCTTTCACGGTGGCGCTGCTGCATGGGCCCGACGGAAAGATATCGGGCATCGTCGCTGTCATCCGTGACGAGACCGTGCGCTTCCAGGAAGAACGTGCCCTGCGCAAGAGGATTGCCGAACTCGAGGCTCAGGTGAAGACCGCGGCGTAGGCGCGCGATGGCCGGCGTGCCTGGCGCGGCGGATTCCGCCCAAGGGGCCTGAGGCGCCCTTCCGGGGCGCATGAAGGACGTTCAGTCGTCCTCGCGCCAGTGGCGCCATTCCCGGTGACGCTCACGCCATTCGTGCTCGCGCCAGCGCTGCTCGCGCCATTCGTGCTCACGCCACTCGCGGTCGCGCCAGCCGCCGTAGTAACCCGGGGCCACAACTACCGGCTGCGGCTGGACGACTACGGGCGGTGGCGGCGCGTAGACAGGCGCCGCATAGACCGGTGGGGCGACAAAAGCAGGCCCGGGCAGCCCGATGCCGATGCCGACGTCAACGTGGGCTTGCGCGCTGGCCGATGCAAGGGCTGAAAGTCCGGCCAGCAGGCCGATGGTCAGGAACTTCTTCATGGTCAAATACCTTGTACGTCGGGAGTGGGCCGCCAGCCGGTCCCGGTCTGATCCCGCTTGAGCCGACTAACGGGACCGCGGCTTCGTCCGATGACGCGAAGACCCACGCAATTTGTTTCGAAATCTGTCTGGCCTGCGGCGGCGTGCCAGCCCCGCGGTGCTGCTCAGCCCCGCCTAAGTCCTCTTCCGAAGAGTCACATCCTGAGTCTTGCACTGATAAGTCCGGGCGCATCCCGCGGATGAGGGGCGAAATTCGAAAGGAAATGATTTTTTCGAAGGACTGAATTATTTCTGACGATGGGCGGTGTGCCACGGCTCCTTTGCCGCGTGATTCAACCTCCATTTTGCTGTCAGTGCAAATGTTCTTCATTCGTGGCAGTGACGGGGAAATCCTGATGTGAAAGGCGACGCTTGCCTGCCAGACTATTAGCCTCCGAATGTCAACGAGATGATGATTTGTTTCGTTTACAAACGATTACGAGCTAGGTGGCGAAAGCGCTACACAGCGCCGCGGCGCAGTACCCGAATGAAAGTGAATAGAACAGTGGACGGAAAGTTGTTGGGTGGCGATGCTACGGGTTCACGCAAGACAGCGGCGGCCCTTTTGATCCACGGCCTCGGTGGGACCGAACACGAGTTGCGGCTCGTGGAGAAGACACTGAGGGGGGAAGGGTACGAAACGAAGTATGCCGTACTGCCAGGACATGGCACGCGTCCCGAAGACTTGGTCGGTGTGCGTTTCGAGCACTGGCTCGAAGCGGTATCCCTTCAGTATCTCGACCTGCGTGCCAGGCACGATACCGTTCACATCGTTGGCATGTGCATGGGCGCCTTGCTGGCGCTGGCGCTGAGCCAGCTGGTCGGCGAGAAGCGGGGAAGGGTCGTTGCACTGGCGACGCCGGTGTTCCTGGATGGCTGGTCGCTGCCCTGGTATCGCGAACTGCGGCATCTGGCTTATCACGTTCCCAAGGTGCGCAACAATTTTCGCGTGAAGGAATCCGAGCCGTTTGGCGTCAAGAACGGCGTGTTGCGCGCGGCGATCAAGGCTCGCTTCCTGCGGGGCGATACCTTCCACTATTCATGGACACCGCTTGCCTGCATTCGCGAACTGGATCGCCTGAGCCGCTACGTGCGCAAGCGCGTCCGGCACGTGGCGCGGCCTGCGCTGATTATCCATGCTCGCGAAGACGAGCTGACCAGCCTGCGTTCAGCCTACTTCCTCAACCGGCAAATCCATGCTTCGCGGCTACTGGTTGTGGAAGAGAGCTATCACATGCTCAGTATCGACAACGACCGCCGCCTGGTCGCCGATACGGTGGCGCAGTTCCTGGATGAGGACGAACGCGGCGTGGAGGGTGTGCAGGCCCCGCTGTCCCTGGCATTTCCCGATCCCGCCAACGAGCCTTTCCGGCCGATGGCGGCAGTCTAGGCCCGAAGGTCCGGTCGAATTCGACCGGACAATTTCCTCGATCGCAGACGACATTGATGGCTGGCGCGCGGTGCGGCCGGCGCACGACTTGCCGCATGCTAGTGCGACGCACCGGCAGTTGCTGGCGAACTTCGTCCGCGGATTTCATCACTGCGTGATGTGAATGCCCTGTGGGACGGAAGCCCACGAGGCGAGGACCGGCATGATGCGGCCTGCGCCACGGCTGGCGACCTGCCATCACGAGGTCCTTGACCCCGCCAAATAGAGAATGATTCTTATTTGTGTTGATGGGCGTTTTTGCCTACAATCGGCGCTCTGATCCGTTCACGATCCCCGATCCCGAAGGTAGGTTCAAGCATGATGCTGCAGATTCCGGACGTCCTGTCCAAAGCCCAGGTGGCGCAATGCCGGCAACTGATGGATGCCGCGGAATGGACCGATGGCAATGCGACATCCGGACACCAGTCGGCGCTCGCCAAGCGCAATATGCAATTGCCGGAGGGCTCGCCGGTTGCGCGGCAAGTGGGCGACCTGATCCAGGATGCGCTGGGTGCCAACGCTACGTTCTTCGCCGCAGCGCTGCCGTTGAAGGTGTTTCCGCCCTTGTTCAACCGCTACGAAGGCGGCCACGCGTTCGATAACCATGTCGACAACGCCATCCGCTACTTGCGCGGTACCAGCTTTCGGATACGCAGCGACCTGTCGGCGACGCTGTTCCTGACGGAGCCGGAAGACTACGACGGTGGCGAGCTGGTGGTGGAAGACACCTACGGCCAGCATCGCGTCAAACTGCCCGCGGGACACATGGTGTTGTATCCGGCCACGAGCCTGCACCACGTCACGCCGGTTACGCGCGGCGCGCGCGTGTCATCGTTCTTCTGGATCCAGAGCATGGTGCGCGACGATGGACAACGCGCCTTGCTGTTTGAACTCGATACACGCATCCAGCATGTTGCGCAGGCGATGGGACAGAAGGATGCCGACGTGGTCGGGTTGACCGGGGTCTATCACAATCTGCTGCGGCGGTGGGCTGATGCTTGACCGATTGCATCGCAGTTCGCTGCCTAGCGTCGCGAAAAAGGTTCTTCGCTGAATTGCGTGCCAAAAAAGGGTTCTTCGGCGAATTGCGGGGACGTCGTGCTTGGCAGACATGGCTGTTTCACCAGGCTCTCTGGCAATGATTGGCTTGCCAAGAACGATGCCCGTTCAAATCCAA
>Ga0068823_106788_pt1 | contig 15750 bp, 17 predicted proteins | sample Hof3ISUMetaT_20_FD_68482 | JGI IMG/M metagenome (GOLD analysis project Ga0068823, IMG submission 68482) | Enriched soil aggregate microbial communities from Iowa State university to study microbial drivers of carbon cycling -... | ecosystem: Environmental > Terrestrial > Soil > Agricultural land... | reverse complement strand
TCTGGATCAGGCCCGGAGTGATGGAATTCACACGGATGCTGTCGCCGCCGAACTCGCGTGCCATGGCGCGTGCCAGGCCCAGCACGCCGGCCTTGGCGGCGCTGTAGTGCGGGCCGCCAAAGATGCCGCCGCCGCGCTGCGCGGACACCGACGACATGCAGACGATGCTGCCGCCTTTCTGCTCCTTCATCTGCGGCAGCACGGCTTGCGACATGTAAAGCGTGCCGCGCAGGTTCACGTCCACCACGGCGTCGAAGTTGGCCGGCCCGATGTCGAGCGTGCGCAACGGCTGGGTGATGCCAGCGTTGTTCACCAGGCCGTCAATGCGGCCATACCGCTCCACCACGGCCAGCGCGGCCCGTTCGCAGGCGGCCTTGTCGGTCACGTCGCAGGCCAGCCCCAGATGGCGCGCGCCAAGTTCTTCAGCGGCGGCACGGGCGTCTTCCGGGCGCAAGTCCAGAATCACCACATTTGCGCCCTGGGCGACTAGCGCGCGGGCGGTGGCCTTGCCGATGCCACGCGGGGACGCGGCGCCGGTGACGACGATGACTTTGTTTTCGACCAGCATTTCTTGTCTCCTGACGTTTGAAATGATGGATCGAGTGTGGGCGACGCCCGGTTGAGGATCAACGCGGTCTGCCTCAACTATGGCTGAGAAATTTTCAGATGTCGGAGGTTCCTGCGCTCAGCCGGCGTGGCTTGCGGGGCGCACGAAGATAGCCGGCCAACTGGCGTGGCCGCGCCCTCACACGCTGCTGGCGGCGAGTTCCCGGTCCATCCAGGACAGGAACCGGGCCACGCGCGGCAGGTCGGCGTTTTGTGCGGGGTAAACCACGTGATGGCCGCCGACTTCCACCGCATGAGAGTCGCCCAGCACGGGCACCAGGCGGCCGGAGCGGATCAGGACGGAGGCCAGCAGCGTGCTTTCCAGTGCGATGCCGAGACCCAGCGCGGCGGTTTCGAGCGACATGTAGCTGCGGTCGAACGAGAAGTCGAAGTTCTTGCGCGCATGGTTGATGCCGGATCGGGCGAACCATTGCTGCCATTGGACCAGGGGTGTCTCAGAGCAGATCAGACGCTGGCCGGGCAAGTCTTCCGGGCTATGGATCTCGTGCTGGCCGAGATAGGCTGGCGAGGCCAGCGGCATGATGAACTCCGGACGCAGCGTCTTGACCTGGAGGTCGCGCCAGTGCGCGTAGCCATAGCGGATATCGACATCGTAGAAGCCGCTCGTGAACGAGACGTCTTCGTAGGAGCACGAGAGGTTCAGGCGGATATCGCCATGCTCGCCCTGGAACGAGGCCAGCCGCGGCAACAGCCACATCAGCCCGAAGCTGGGGCTCGAATGGACCCGCAGGATCTCTACGTCGGGCTGGCTCGACGCTCGTTCCGTCGCGCGGTTCAGGTCAGCCAGCGCGCCCGTGACCTCGCGCAGGTACTGTTCGCCCACCGGCGTCAGCACCAGTCCCCGTCCCTGCCGGAAGAACAGCGGACGGCCGATGACCGCTTCGAGATTGCTGATCTGGTGGCTCACGGCCGAGGCCGTCAATCCCAGTTCCTCGGAGGCACGGCTGACGCTCTTGGTTCTTGCAACGCTCTCGAAGGCGATGACCGCCTTCATCGGTGGAATTCGCATACGGCAATACAGAGCCCGTTGTGGGCGCCAGGGTGGCAAAAAGATGGGGGAATTCTACTTCCGCGCCCCGGCCCGGTGCTGGCGACCGCCCGCTCAGCGCTCGGCAGGCTGCGTGCCGCCGATCACGACGCGTACATCGCCAGCACCGAGCCGTACCGGTCCGGCGTGGCCGACGAGGTCACCCGCCTGCGGCGTCGCATTGCCGCTTGCCGAGATGCGCGCCTCCACCATGACCTGCTGCTGTCCCGACAGCTTGCGTTCCGGCGTCAGCGCCTGCGAATCGTCGAGCGTGAATTGCAGGGGCAGGTCGCGCACGGTCCGGCGCAGCACGGCGAGCGGCATGCGCGGACCTTCCACCGCGCGAGCGTAGAGGAAGACCGTTTCGTCAGGGCTCGGTGTCCTGCCGGCATCGGGCGCCAGCACCAGCGTGCCGCGGATGCTTGCCGTGGCCGTCGGCTTGCCGACGCCGCGCGCGGCTGCCAGGTTGGCCGCGACCCGTGCCGCGGTTTGCGAGTCCGGCGGCAACAGGCGGTACAGGCGTTCCCAGTAGGCGATCGCCTCGCTGATCTCGCCACGCTCTGCGGCCGCGCTGGCAGCAAGCGCCAGTCCCTTGGGATCGTCGGGATCGAGCGCCAGGGCGCGCCGGATCTGCTCCATGGCCGGGCCTTCCAGCGAGCCGCCGTTCACGCTGCCCAGCACGTCGGCAAAGTCAGAGCGCAGTGCCGCCACGTCGGGCGCGAGTGCAATGGCCTTGCCGTAAGCGGCGGCCGCGTCGTCATAGCGCTGCAGCGCCGTGTACGAGCGGGCAAGCATCGACCAGCCTTCGGGATCGTCGGGCTTGTCGCGCAGCCGCGTGGCGAGCTGGTTCACCATGCCCTCGATCTGTGCGACGCTCATTTCATGCTGGCTGTCTTCGTCCGCATGCATGTCGCCCGCGCCCCACAGCGCGACCGGATTGCCCAGGAACAGGTAGAGCAGGATGGCCGCGCTCGGCAGCGATGCCAGCAGCGCCGCTGCGAGCAGCGTGGAAGAACGATGCTCGCTCCGCGTGATGCCGGGCCGTCCGGTGTCCTCGAGCAAGCGGTGCGCGAGTTCATCGCGCGCCTCGGCGTGGCGCGCGGGGCTCAACGTACCGGCGCTCAGGTCGGCGTCGAGTTCGCGCAACTGGTCGCGATAGACATCGCGCAAGGCCGGGGCAGGGCGGTCCGCCACCGCGGCAACCGAAGGATGGCGCAATAGCGGCCACAGCAGCCCGGCCATGGTGACGGCCATCAGCGCGGCAGCAAGGAACCAGAATGTGGTCATGGCGGCGATAGCGGGGGCAAGGGGTCCGGGGGCGCTGGCGCACGGGGCGGCGGCTCGTCGAGCAACTCCGCGAGCCTGCGGCGTTCGGCATCGTCGAGCGGCGCTGCGGGCTCGGTGCGGCGAGACCGGACGCGCCACAGGCCGGCACCGACCGCGACCAACAACAGCAGCGGGCCGAACCACAGCAGCCACGTCAGCGGCTTGAGCGGCGGCTTGTAGAGCACGAAATCACCGTAGCGCTGCACGAGATACTGCTTCACTTCGTCGTCGCTGGCGCCCTGGCGCAACTGTTCGCGTACCTGACGGCGCAAGTCGACCGCCAGCTCGGCATTGGAATCGGCCAGCGTCTGGTTCTGGCAGACCAGACAGCGCAGTTGCTCGGACAAGGCGTGGACGCGCGCGTCGAGTTCGGCGTCGGTGGGTGTGGCCGCGCCGGCGTGCAAGGCGAATGCAAGCGCGCAGCAGGCGAAGGCGGCGCTACGCACGACCATCCCCCTTCTCCAGCGATTCCAGCAACGGAATCAGCTTTCGCTCAAGCACTTCTTGCGTCACCGGGCCGACCTGCTTGTAGCGCACCACGCCGGCCTTGTCGATGACGAAGGTCTCCGGCACGCCATACACGCCGAAGTCGATGCCCACGCGTCCGTCGGTATCCACCAGCGACGCCGCGTACGGATTGCCCATGCGCTGCAGCCATTCACGCGCGGCGCCATCCTGGTCCTTGTAGTTGAGGCCGTAGAGCGGCACGCGCGAGCGCGCGGCGAAGTCGACCAGCACCGGGTGCTCGGCGCGGCAGGCGGTGCACCACGACGCCCAGACATTGAGCAGCCACACCTTGCCGCGCATGTCCGCCGTAGAGAGCTTGTGGCCGTCCTGGTCCAGCACCGGCAGCACGAACGCCGGTGCCGGTTTGCCGACCAGCGGCGACGGCAGCTCGCGCGGGTCATGCCGCAGTCCCGCCGCAAGCGCGACCGCAAGCGCCAGGAATACCGCAAGCGGGAGCAGGAAACGCGTCATGCCTGGGTCTCCTCCCGGCCGGCCAGTGCCAGCGCGGGCGCTTGGGCTTGCGCGGCTTCGGCGGCCGGCGTGGCTGTGCTGGCGACCTGGCGACGCAGGCGGTAGCGCTTGTCGCTTGCGGCAAGCAGCCCGCCGAGCGCCATCAGCACGCATCCGCCCCAGATCCAGTCGACGAACGGCTTCACATGGACGCGCACCGCCCAACGTCCGTCCCCGAGCGATTCACCCAGCGCTACGTAGAGGTCGCGCGTGATGCCGCTGTCGATGGCGGCCTCGGTGGTCGGCATGTCCTGGCTGCGGTAGATGCGCCGCTCCGGCGCCAGCGTGGCAACGGTGCCGCCGTGGCGCGACACGCTGACCGTACCGCGCAGTGCTTCGTAGTTAGGGCCAGTGCCCGGCGCCACGCCATCGAAACGGAAATCGTAGCCGCCGACCGTTACCGTCTCGTCGGGTCGCATCGGTAGTTCGCGCAGGCTTTCCTGGCTGCTGACCAGCGTCACGCCGGTGATGAATACGCCCACGCCCATATGGGCCAGCAGCATGCCGTAGTAGCCGGCCGGCAACTGGCGCAGCGTCGCGAGGCGACGCGCGCGCTGGTTACGCAACCGCGCCACGAGGCTGGCTGCCGCGCTGGCGGCGCACCACGTCGCGAGCAGCAGGCCGAGCCCGGTCAGCGCTGAAGCATTGCGCAACACCAGCAGCAGGACGACAGCGATGACGGCGCTGGCGACCGCGGCCCAGCGCAGCCGGCGTGTCACATCCGGTAGCTCGCCATGCCGCCAGCGCGCCAGCGGCGCGGCACCCATCAGCAGGACCGCAGGCGCCATCAGCGGCACGAACACCTGTTCGAAGTACGCAGGCCCCACCGAGATCTTGCCGAGGCCCAGCACGTCGAGCAGCAGCGGATAGAGCGTGCCGAGCAGTACGGTGGCCGCGGCCACGGCCAGCAGCACGTTGTTGGCCAGCAGGAAGGACTCGCGCGAGACCACGCTGAAGTCCGTGCGCCGCGAGAGCTTTGGCGCGCGCCACGCGAACAGCGCCAGCGCCAGTCCGGTCACCAGCCCTAGCAGCGCCAGGATGAAGATGCCGCGCCTGGGGTCGACCGCGAAGGCATGGACCGAAGTCAGCACGCCGGAGCGCACCAGGAAAGTGCCCAGCAGGCTCAGCGAGAACGTGAAGATCGCGAGCAGGGCGGTCCACGCGCGGAACGCGCCGCGCTTCTCGGTCACCGCGAGCGAATGCATCAATGCGGTGCCGGCAAGCCAGGGCATGAACGACGCGTTCTCCACGGGGTCCCAGAACCACCAGCCGCCCCAGCCAAGTTCGTAATAGGCCCAGGCGCTGCCGAGCATGATGCCGAGCGTCAGGAATATCCACGCCACCGTCGTCCACGGCCGCGCCCAGCGTGCCCACGCGGCGTCCAGGCGCCCTTCGAGCAACGCCGCCACGGCGAAGGCAAAGGTCACGGCAAAGCCGACGTATCCCATGTAGAGCATGGGCGGATGGAACACCATGCCCGGGTCCTGCAGCAGCGGGTTCAGGTCGCGTCCGGCCATGGCCGGCGGCAGCAGTCGGATGAACGGGTTGGACGCGAACAGCAGGAACAGCAGCAGGCCGCTGCTGATCGCGCCCATCACGCCGAGCACGCGCGCCACCACTGGAAGCGGCAGGCGGCGGCTGAAGACCGAGACGGCGAGAGACCACAGGGCCAGCATCAGCGTCCACAGCAGCATCGAGCCTTCATGCCCGCCCCATACTGCTGCCAGACGATAGGCGAGCGGCAGGTCGCTGTTCGAATTCGCGGCGACATAGCGCACGCTGAAATCACTGTCGGCAAAAGCGATGGTCAGCGACACATAGGCCAGCACCACCAGCGCGCACTGCACGCGCGCGGCCGGTCTGGCGACCGACATCCATGCCGGATTGCCGCGCGCGGCGCCGGCCAGCGGCAGCGCGGCCTGCACCACGGCCGCCAGCAGGGCCACGATCAGCGAGAAATGCCCGAGTTCGGGATTCACCGTTGCGTCCCCCGTTCGCCTTCCGCGAGCTGGCCGGCCATGCGGCGGTTGACCTGCTCCGCCTGCTTCAAGGCATCGGCCGCTTCGGGCGGCATGTAGTTCTCGTCATGCTTGGCGAGCACTTCGCTGGCGACGAACGTACCGCTGCCGTCGAGCGTGCCGCGCGCGACCACGCCCTTGCCTTCGCGGAACAGGTCGGGCAGCAGGCCGCGATAGACCACGGGCACCTCGCGCGCCTTGTCGGTGACGATGAAACGGATGGTCATGCCATCGCCCTCGCGGCGGATGGAGCCGGGTGCGACCAGCCCGCCCAGGCGGAAGCTGCGTGCGGCGGGGGCTTCATGCGCGGCGACCTGGCTGGGACTGAAAAAGAACACCAGGTTCGAGCGGAAGGCATTGAGCACCAGCGCAAGCGCCACGCCGGCGCAGGCCAGCGCGGCGAGCAGCATGCCGAGACGGCGGCGTCGGGGTGTCATCGTCGCATCATCGCGGCGAATGCCCGGCCTTGCTGGCGCGGCTGCGCCGGCCCAGCAGCACCAGTTCGATGCCGATCAGCGCGAACGTCATGCCGAACGCAGCGGCAATATAGCCGGCATGGCCCGACAGCGAAGCCAGCGTGAAGCCACTCATGGTGCAGTCTCCCGAAGATCGGCTGTCAGCGTGCCGGCTTCGCCGCGCTCGCGCAGGATGCATCGCACGCGCACCAGCGCCACGGCAATGGTGTACATCCAGCAGGCCAGCGTCATGACGAGCATGCCGGCCAGCATGGTCGCGGCCATCGATGGCGCCGCGGTCAGGCTGACCGATGCGCCCTGGTGCAGCGTGTTCCACCACTGCACCGAAAAATAGATCACGGGGACATTCGCCACGCCGACCAGCGCCAGCACGGCGCACGCGCGCTCGGCGCGGCGCGGCTCGTCGATGGCGGCCTCCAGCGCGATAAAGCCGAGGTACAGGAACAGCAGGAGCAGTTCGGAGGTCAGGCGCGCATCCCACACCCACCACGTGCCCCAGGTCGGCTGGCCCCACAGCGCGCCCGTCCACAGTGCAATGGCGGTGAACAGTGCGCCGGTGGGCGCGAGCGCCGAAGCCATCATCGACGACAGGCGCGTGCGCAGCACGAGCGCCAGCGCGCAGTAGCCGGCCATGACCAGGTAGATGAACATCGACATCCACGCCGCCGGTACATGGATGAAGATGATGCGGTAGACCTCGCCCTGCTGCGCGTCGGTCGGTGCCACGACGAAGCCCAGCCACAGGCCGGCTGCCAGCAACAGCGCGGCAGCCGCGAAGAACCACGGCGCGACCCGGCCCGCGAGCGGATAGAAGCGCACCGGCGCGGCGAAGGCCAGCCAGCGCGGCCGACTGGTCTGGCCTCGGTGGCGGGCTGCGTGGGCGGAGTGCAGCGGTTGGCTCATGCGGCCTACTCCATGGCGATACGAAGCCCCGCCGCGGTGGCAAGCGGGCACAGGAACAGCGACAGCGCCAGGCAGGCGCCCAGCAGCGAGAACTGCGGCATGACATCCAGCCCGGCGTCGGCCGCGGCACCCGCGTTGGCGCCGAACACCAGCACCGGCACGCACAGCGGCAATACCAGGATGCACAGCAAGACGGCGCCGCCGCGCACGCCCAGCGTGAGCGCCGCGCCGACCGCGCCGATCAGGCTCAGCGCCGGCGTACCGACCAGCAGCGATGCGGACAGCAGCAGCGCCGATCCTGCGGGCAGGCTGTATTGCTGGGCCAGCAGCGGCGTCAGCAACAGCAGCGGCACGCCGCTGGTCAGCCAGTGTGCGCAGATCTTCGCCAGCACCAGCAAGGCCAGTGGTTGCGGCGACAGCAGCAGCTGGTCCAGGCTGCCATCGGCATACTCCTGCGCGAACAGCCGCGACAGCGACAGCATCGACGCCAGCAGCGCAGCGACCCACAGGATGCCGGGCGCCAGTGCGCGCAATTGCTGCGGGTCGGGACCGATGGCGAGCGGGAACAGGCTCGCCGCGATGACGAAGAACACCACGCTGCCCAGCAGGCTGCCGCGCCGCCGCCAGGCGAGCGCGAGGTCATGCATGACGATGGCGCCGAGGGTGGCAATCATGATGTCCTTACGCGGGAGCGAGCGCTGTCGCATCGCCGAGTTCGAGGATGCCGCCGCCGCCGGGAAGCAGCCGGTGCGTGGCGATCACGGCCATGCCGCCGTCTTGCAGGTGCGCGTCGAGCAGTTCATGAAAGCGGCTGGCCGACTGGTCATCGACCGAGGTCAGCGGTTCGTCCAGCAGCCACAGCGTGCGCGGAATCAGCGCCAGCCGGGCCAGCGCGACGCGCCGGCGCTGGCCTTGTGAAAGGGTGCGTAACGGGGCCTGCATCGCGCGCTCCATGCCAAGCCGTGCCAGCGCGGCACGCACGGCGTCCGGCGATGGCCGCAGGCCCGCCAGCCTCGCGGCAAAGCGCAGGTTCTCGGCGGCGCTCAGGTCGGTGTCGATGCCGTCGGCATGGCCCAGATAGGCCAGCGACTGCAGGTAGGCCGGGTCGCCGGTGCGTACCGGCAAGCCTTGCCAGCTGACGCTGCCTTCAGCGGGCGGCAGCAGCCCGCTCAGCACGCGCAGCAGCGTTGACTTGCCGCTGCCGTTCGTGCCCAGCACCTGCAGCAGTCCGCCAGCGTCCAGCGCCAGCTCGATGCCGGCGAAGACCGGGCGTCCTGAACGGGAAAATGCCAGCCCGCTGGCCCGCAGCGCCGGGCCGCCGGCCATGCCATCACAGGAGATCCCGGGCGAACGGGTTGGCACGCGCTACTTTTCCTCCGCTTTCGATATATCGGGGAGATGGTGGGCAATGCCCTTGTGGCAGTCGATGCAGGTCTTCTCCTTGTTTTCCAGATAGGTGGAATGCATGGCCTGCGCGCGCGGGCTCTGGCGCGTGAAGTCCATCGACTGGTAATCGTGGCAGTTGCGGCATTCAAGCGAGTCGTTGGCCTTGAAGCGCGCCCATTCGTGCTGGGCCAGTTCCAGCCGGTGCGACAGGAATTTCTCGCGCGTGTCGATGGTGCCGAAGATCTTGCCCCACACTTCCTTCGACGCCTGCATCTTGCGCGCCATCTTGGTGGTCCAGTTATGCGGGACGTGGCAGTCCGAGCATTTGGCGCGCACGCCGCTGCGGTTTGTGAAGTGGATGGTGCCCTGCAGCTCCTGGTACACGTTGTCGCGCATTTCATGGCAGCCCGTGCAGAACTGCTCGGTGTTGGTCAGTTCCAGCGCGGTATTGAACGCGCCCCAGAACACCACCCCGGCGACGAAGCCGCCCAGCGTCAGGAAGCCCAGACTGAAATAGGCGCTGGGCCGGTTGATGGTCCGCCAGTAGCGCTTGAGAAGGTCCAGCATGGCGCGCACCTGTGTTGTGGTTTATTTGCCTGCGCTCTTGCCGCCGGGCGTACGCTTGAGCATCGTTTCCACATCGACGAAGCTGTTGCCGATCAGTGGCTTGGCATCGGCCTGCGGGACGTGGCACTGCGTGCAGAAGTAGCGCCGAGGCGAGACATCCGCCAGCACGTTGTTGTTGCGGTCCATGTAGTGCGTGATGCTGACCGGGATTGCCTGCGTTTCTTCCGTGCGCGTGCGCGCATGGCAGAACATGCAGCGGTTGAAGTCCTTGTCGAGCTGGTACCCGTCGATCTTGTGCGGGATCGTCGGCGGCTGCATGGTGTAGTTGCGGGTGCGCCGGATGTCCTTGTTCTCGGTTGGGTAGAGGATCGGGGCCTTGCTCTCGCTGGCCACTGGCGTGGGGCCGCGCATGGAGTCGGTCAGCCCCTGCGCGCCGCTGGGCGCGGCCGCGAACATGGCGAAGGCGGCCAGCAGCCAGGTACACAAGGCCAGCAGCGGTGCCCAGGATCGGCTCGGTATCATGGCGTCTCCTATTGTGGGTTGGCGTGGGCGGTCACACCTTGACGATCTTGACCGCGCACTTCTTGTAGTCGGTCTGCAGCGAGATCGGACAGGTCGCGTCGAGCGTGACTTTGTTGATGAGCTGGCTGGCATCGAACCACGGCACGAACACCAGGCCGCGTGGCGGCGCGTCGCGCCCGCGTGTTTCCACACGCGAGCGCATGCGCCCGCGCCGCGATACCACTTCGACCTCGACGCCGCGCCGCAGCCCCATGGCCTTGGCGTCCTCGGGATGCATGAACACCACGGCGTTCGGGAAGGCGCGGTACAACTCCGGCACGCGCCGTGTCATCGACCCGGAGTGCCAGTGCTCCAGCACGCGGCCTGTGGCCAGCCAGAACGGGTACTCCTTGTCCGGCGATTCGGGCGGCGGCTCGTACGGCAGCGCGAAGATCACGGCCTTGCCGTCCGGATTGCCGTAGAACTGGAAGCCGGTGCCGGCCTTGACATAGGGGTCGCTGCCTTCGCGGTAGCGCCAGCGCGTCTCCTTGCCGTTGACCACCGGCCAGCGCAGGCCGCGTTCTTCGTGATACCGGTCGAACGGGGCCAGGTCGTGGCCATGTCCGCGGCCGAAGCTCGCGTATTCCTCGAACAGCCCCTTTTGCACGTAGAAGCCGAAGGCCTTCGATTCCGCGTTGTTGTACTCGGCGTTGACTTCCTTGATCGGAAACTTGTCGACCTGGCCGTTGCGGTAAAGCACGTCGAACAGCGTCTTGCCCTTGTACTCGGGCTTCTTGGCCAGGAGGTCCGCCGGCCAGACTTCGTCAACCTTGAAGCGCTTGGAGAACTCCATCAGCTGCCACAAGTCCGAGCGAGAATCGCCCGGGGCATCGACGAGCTGGTGCCAGAACTGCGTGCGGCGTTCGGCGTTGCCATAGGCGCCTTCCTTCTCCACCCACATCGCGCTGGGCAAAATCAGGTCCGCCGACAAGGCCGTCACGGTCGGGTAGGCGTCCGACACGACGATGAAATTGGAAGGATTGCGGTAGCCGGGGAGGGCTTCCTCCATGATGTTGGCGGCCGCCTGCATATTGTTGTTGACCTGCACCCAGTAGGCATTGAGCTTGCCGTCCTTGAGCATGCGGTTCTGCAGTACGGCGTGATAGCCAGGCTTCTCGACGATGGTGCCCGGCGGCAGCTTCCAGATGCGCTCGGCTTCCTCGCGGTGCTTCGGGTTGGTGACCACCATGTCGGCCGGCAGCCGGTGCGAGAACGTGCCCACTTCGCGCGCCGTGCCGCACGCGGACGGCTGCCCGGTCAGCGAGAACGGGCTGTTGCCCGGCGTGGCGATCTTGCCGGTCAGCAGGTGGACGTTGTAGACCATGTTGTTGACCCAGCTGCCGCGCGTATGCTGGTTGAACCCCATGGTCCACAACGACATCACCTTGACGTTCGGGTCCGCGTACAACTCGGCAAGCTGGTTCAGCTTGTCCTTGGGCACACCGGAAAGCTTGCTGACGTAGTCCGCGTCGTACTTGGAGACGAACTTCGCGAAATCGTCGAACGTGATCGGCCTGGAGTCGCCGGGATTGGCGGCGTTTTTCGCGGCTTTCTGCAGCGGATGTTCGGGGCGCAGGCCATAGCCGATGTCCGTCACGCCTTCCTTGAACACCGTGTGCTTGTTGACGAAGTCCTTGTTGACCTTGTTATTGCGGATGATGTAGTTGGCGATGAAGTTCAGCATCGCCAGGTCGGTTTGCGGCGTGAAGATGATGGGGAGATCCGCCAGGTCGAACGAACGGTGCGTGAATGTCGACAGCACGGCCACGCGCGTCTTCGGGTGGCTCAGGCGGCGGTCGGTGATGCGCGTCCACAGGATCGGGTGCATCTCGGCCATGTTCGAGCCCCACAGCACGAACGCATCGGCGGCCTCGAAATCGTCATAGCAGCCCATCGGCTCGTCCATGCCGAAGGTGCGCATGAAGCCCTGCACGGCCGATGCCATGCAATGGCGCGCATTGGGGTCGATATTGTTGGAGCGGAAGCCCGCCTTGAACAGCTTGGACGCCGCGTAGCCTTCCCACACCGTCCACTGTCCGGAGCCGAACATGCCCACCGCGGTCGGTCCCTTTTCCTTGAGCACGCGCTTGAACTGGCGCTCCATCTCGTCGAACGCCTGGTCCCACGTAACCGGAGCGAACTCGCCGTTCTTGTCGTACTTGCCGTTCTTCATGCGCAGCAGCGGCTTGGTCAGCCGGTCCTGCCCGTACATGATCTTCGACAGGAAGTAGCCCTTGACGCAGTTCAGGCCCTTGTTGACCTCGCACTGCGGATCGCCCTGGGTGGCCACCACCTTGTTGTCGCGCACGGCCACTGTCACGCCGCAGCCCGTGCCACAGAAGCGGCACGGCGCCTTTGACCATTTCAGCTTCGTGACTTCGCTGTCCGTGACGAAGTTGGCGGCCTCGGCCGGTAGCTGAATGCCGGCTACCGATGCCGTCGCCGCGATTGCGGTCTGCTTCATGAACTCCCGACGAGAGACTTTCATTCGGTGATCTCCTCGTTCATGGCTTCGGCGTCTTCGTTGTGCTGATAGACCAGGGTGGCGGACAGCACGCCCTCAAGCTGGTGAAGGCAGGTGAGCTGGGCGGCGATGGCGCGGGAGGTAGGGGCTTCGACGGTGACCACCATCTTGCCGTTGTCGCTGGCGGCATGGATCTCCACGCCGGTCATGGCTTCGACGGCGGCGCGAACATGGGCCACGCTTTGAGGGTGCGCGTATACCACGATCCCTGCTATATGCCACTCTTCGGTGGATGGGATCAGCCCGATGGGAATGCTGGGTCTTGCAGCTGGCATGCGATAACTCCAGCTAAAGGCCGTTTAATTCTCTATTGCAGCCTTTTTATGGTTGCCGATATGGATTCTTTTGCGGGGCGGTCGGCTCAATGCGAGGGTGGGCCGCTGATCAGCTGGCTCATCCACACAATAAAGCCGTAACCTGCCACGATGATGACCGACAGTACCGGCACCATCACCGCGGTGAGGAACAGGAAGCTGCGCAGTTCTTCCTTCTTGCGCTGCGGATCTTCGACGCCGCCAGGTTGCATCATGGCTTGATGTAATGGGTGGGGCCTTTCGTAGGACAGGCGTGACGTGTGTTACCCATTAAAGGAAGCCGTTCGCAAGGTGTCAAGACTGCACTCGCATTGGCGTTTCGGAAGCTCGTGCCAACGGCACTTCACTTGCATCGCGGCGGAAGGTACGGCATCCGTGGACGTCGTGCATCGCGCCGCCTCGGGGCGCGGAGACGGGAACGCGCCTGCCGTGCCCGACCGGAACCACCGGCCGCATCGCGGCAAGCGCCGCGAGGTCGATGTCGTCCAGGTGTGCATCGCATCATGCCGCGCCGTCCCAGCGGCAAGCAAGCTCATGAGGAATTGTGCGATGCGGAATAAACAGGCGGCTGACGTTGCGCATCAACGATCTTGCAACAGCGCCTTACCGCCAAGGGAGATGTCGCACGAGCCAGACCGATGCCGATACCGTGGCAATAGCCCACAGCGTCACGATCACCCGCGCTGCAACGCGACTGACTGGGCGCTCGCTGGTCGCTGCGGCCGTGGCACGATGCTGGCGCATCACCTCAGTCGGGATAAGCCGCATTGCCAGCGACAAGGCGAGAGGCAGCAGCACCACGTCCTCGAAATAGCCGAGCACGGGAACGAAATCGGGAATCAGGTCAATGGGCGACAAGGCATAGGCGGCGATCAACGAGGCTGGCGCTTTCGCATACCATGGCGTGCGGGGATCTTGTGCAGCCAACCATACGGCGTGCGCCTCATCATTTACTGTGCGAGCCCAACGCCGGGAGCGTGCGGCCAGATGAGGCAGCAGGTCGCTGCGCCATAAGTGCAGACGGACATCGTCCAGCACTGGCACTGCCGCGAGGGCGAGCAGCAGGATCGCCAAAGCAAGCGTGGCGCTGAACCCGATGTGCTTGAACCCTATGGCGCCAATGACGCCTCCAGCGAAGAACAGGGTGACCAGCGTGATGAGCACTCGCAGTTTGTGCCGATTGGCGAGCACTGGTGGTTTGCTCGAGTTGTCCCTGGACAGGTTCCAATAAAAGAGCTTGCCTAGTTCGATACCGATGTCCGTGACCATGCCGGTTACGTGCGTGGTGCGGATCTCCGCATTCGATAATTTGGTAACCAGAGCATTTTGCAAGCCCATGATGAAGCAGAGCACCATGGCCGTTGCCGGCACGAATAGCCATTCGTGGCGCTCGAGATTGCTTCCAAGCAGGCCGAAACACACCAGCAGCGCGGCTTCCAGCATGAGCGGCAGCGCATATTCGCTATGCAGGCGTTCGCGGCGGCCCCAGTTGACCAGAACTGCCGAGCAGGCGGCGCCCGCCAGGAATGACAGGATGGCCCCCAGGCCATCCAGCATCAGCCAAAGACTGCCCAGTGCCAGGTTGTCGGCCATGGCGGACACGATGCCGGACATGTGCGAGGTGTATTGATGCACGGCCAGAAAGCCCCCGGCATTGGTCGCTCCCGCAACAAAGGTGAGGTAACAAGCCAGTTGCCGATTGCTTCCGGGGCTGCGCTCCTTTCCGGTTAGCTTACGCAGGTGCGGGATGGGCATGGCTGGGCTGCTCAGAAGCTTGTGCGGAGGGCTCGTCAATACTGAATCTGGTGCCTCGGCGGCTTGGGCCAGGAGGCGCGATCCGACGCAACGCGCTCGCCGCGTTTCAGCCGGCGGGCGGCCGCGGTCAGGTTCAGCGGATGCGCGGTTTGCAGAACACGCGCACGTGCCAGCAGTGCATCCAGTGAGGGCAGCTTGTTCGGTCCTTTCCAGGCGAACAACGTGTAGTTGGCACTGTCTTCAGCAAGGGAAAGCGACATGGACTTGCCGAATGCGGTACCGACCTCCTCCAGATAAAGCGGTATGTCGGGATCGCTCTCGAGAAAATTCGCGACCAGCACACCGTTATCGGCGAGGCGTGCGTAGCAGGCGGCATAGAAGTCCGCGGTGCCAAGCTGTTCCGGCATGCCGTCGGCCAGGAATCCGTCCACCAGGATGACGTCCGGACTTGCATTCTGGTTTGCTACGTACTCGGCGCCATCGGCGCAAACCACCTCGAGCCGTTCGTCGTCCGGCGGGATTTGGAACTGCTCGCGCAAGGCGATCACCGCCGGATTGATCTCAATCGCCACCACTTTGGTGCTGGCGAGATGCCGGTGGCAGTATTTGGCAAGTGAACCGCCGCCCAAGCCGATCATCGAGATTCTCGCGGGAGTCGGGTGCAATAACAGGAATGCCATCATCGTCCGGGTGTAACCCAGAACCAGCTTGTCGGGATCCTTGCGCGACATGAAGCTTTGGGTGGCCAGTGCGTCGAAATGCAGCGACAGCGCGTGCCGGGTTTCCAACACTTTGGGCGTACCGTCGTTGGTCGACTCGGACAGGAATTTCAGGTAGGCCTCGAATGAGGAGCGGTCCGCGTGCATCTTGTCGGTGCCCATCAGAGAGACTTGGGAAGCGTCTTCCCCCTCAACAATGCGGCGATCGTAACGAGGGCAGCCGCCTCGTCCGGTCCGGTCGCCTGGATTCGTATGTGCGAGCCGGCGCGCGCGGACAGCCGCATGACCTCCATGACGTCCTTGGCATTTGCAACCCAGGCGCCGCTCGTGAGCAGGACGTCACACTCGAACTGACTGGCCACGAAGGCCAACCGCGCGGAATTCCTTCCCTGAAATGCGTCCCTCGCAGGGGGTTCGATCGTCACTTCTACCACTGACCCCTCATCAAGAAATAGTGCACCTTGAGCCCTCATCTGAACCGGGGTGCGCGTGGCCGCAGCGGCGGGATGCACAGGTGCTTCGTAGTTGCA
>Ga0068823_103169_pt1 | contig 19542 bp, 15 predicted proteins | sample Hof3ISUMetaT_20_FD_68482 | JGI IMG/M metagenome (GOLD analysis project Ga0068823, IMG submission 68482) | Enriched soil aggregate microbial communities from Iowa State university to study microbial drivers of carbon cycling -... | ecosystem: Environmental > Terrestrial > Soil > Agricultural land... | reverse complement strand
TCGTCGCGGATGGCGTCGAAAGTGAGCTGCGCCACGTCAGCCGCCGTCACCTTGCCCGAATGGACGGCCTTGTCCGATAACGCCTGCGACACCAGTTGCGAGCGCGTGGGCGGCGCCTCATTGGCCAGCCCGGCCGGCCGGTTGCGCTGCGACTGGCTGATGCCGGTCGGCACGAAGTACGGGCACAGCACCGAGCAGCGCACCTGCTCTGTGACGAGGCCGAGGTCCTGGTAAAGCGTTTCCGTCAGCGTGACCACGGCATGCTTGGACACGTTGTAGACGCCCATCGCCGGCGGACTCAGCATGCCCGCCATCGACGCCGTGTTGACGATGTGCGCCTGGTACGCCGGATCTTTCGCGGCCGCGGCCAGCATCAGTGGCGTGAAGATGCGCACGCCGTGGATCACGCCGTACAGGTTCACGCCCAGCACCCACTCCCAGTCCTTCAGCGAGTTCTCCCACAGCAGGCCGCCCGCGCCGACACCGGCGTTGTTGAACAGCACGTTGACCTGCCCGAAGCGCGCCATGGCCGCGTCGGCCAGCGCCTGCACCTGTTCACCGCGCGAGACATCGGTGCGCACGCCGATCACCTCGGCACCTTGTGCCTGCAGTTCGGCCACGGCGGCATCCAGCGCATCCTGCTGCACATCGGCCAGCACCAGCTTCATGCCGAGCGCCGCGCCCGTGCGCGCAAATTCCTTGCCAAAGCCCGATGCCCCGCCCGTGATAACGGCTACCCTGCCTTCGAATTGCTTCATGTTCTTGTCCCCTCTCGCTGTGGTTTGCCTTGTGTTCCGGTCGGCCAGTACCGCCCTGCCGGCATGCAGGTCATCGTGTCAGTCCAGCAGGTCGGGCTGCTCCTTGACGATGCGGGCGTACAGTGGCTGGAACTGGAACCAGCCTGCCTGCGCGGTGCCGACGATTGAGTAAGCCTGGCGCGCGGCTGCGTCGGAAATGATTTTGAGCGGCGCATTGGTGCGCGCGGCAGCCGCCTCGGCCAGCAATTGCACCTGGCACGAACGCTCCATCGTGATGAACCACCACGCGGCCTCGTCGACCGTCTTGCCCACCGTCAGCAGCCCGTGGTTCTGCAGGATGGCGGCCTTGTTCGATCCCAGCGCGTTGGCGATGCGCTGGCCTTCGTCCAGCTCCACCACCACGCCGCCGAAGTCGTCATAGACCGCGTGGTCGTTGTAGAACGCGCAGACATCCTGCGTGAGCGGATCGAGCGGACGGCCCAGCGTGGACCAGGCTCGGCCATAGGTGCTATGCGAATGCGCTGCTGCCACGGCATCGGATCGGGTCTGGTGGACGCGCGAATGGATCGCGAATGCGGCCGCATTGACCGGATAGTCGCCCTCGACCACGTTGCCGTGATGGTCGCAGCGGATCAGGTTCGACACCGTCACCTGGCTGAAATGCACGCCGAACGGATTGACCCAGAAGGTATCGGTGAACTCGGGGTCGCGCGCGGTGATATGGCCGGCCACGCCCTCGTCGAAACCGAATTTGGAGAACAACCGGAACGCCGCGGCCAGGCGCTGCTTGCGGTGCAGGCGTTCCTGCGCCGGCGTGTCGAACTGCGGCGGGCGCGGCAGGTTTCGATAGCGTGCCTTGACCTCTTCTGACAGGCCGGCGCCGATCTCGTCGTCGGGTGCTGGCCGGGCTTGGGGTGCGTTCATGGCTGTCTCCTGTGGTTGTCGTTCTATGCAGGCCAGCCGGCCGCGCAGGGCCGGCCACGCCCTTGCCGCTTACACCAGCTTGACCAGTTGCTTGCCGAAGTTCTTGCCCTTGAGCAGGCCCATGAACGCTTCCGGCGCGCTTTCCAGCCCTTGTGCGACCGATTCGCGGAACTTGATCTTGCCCTGCGCAACGGCCGTGCCCAGCTCCTTCAGCGCCTGCGGCCACACTTCCATGTGCTCGGAGACGATGAAGCCTTCGATGGTCAGGCGCGACACCAGGATCAGCTGCGGGTTCTTCAGCGGCAGCGGCTGGCCGTCATAGCCCGCGATCATGCCGCACATGGCGATGCGGCCGAACGCATTCATGCGCGTCAGCACCGCGTCGAGGATGTCGCCGCCGACGTTCTCGAAGTAGCCGTCTATGCCGTCGGGCGTGGCGGCCTTGAGCATCGTGTAAAGCTCCTTCGCATCCTTGGCCGCCTTGTAGTCGATACACGCGTCGAAGCCGAGTTCGTTGACCACGTAGTCGCACTTGTCCTTGCCGCCCGCGAAACCCACGGCTCGGCAGCCGGCCAGCTTGGCCAGCTGCCCGACCACGCTGCCGACCGCGCCCGACGCGGCGCTGACCACCACGGTCTGGCCGGCCCTGGGCTGGATGATCTTGTTCAGTCCGTACCACGCCGTCACGCCCGGCATGCCGACCGAGCCGAGGTAAGCCGACAGCGGCAGATGCGTGGTATCGACCGGCTGCATGCCGGTGCCATCGCTCACGCCCATCTCCTGCCAGCCGAACATGCCGACGACCTTGTCGCCGACCTTGTACCTGGCGTTCTTGCTGGCGACGACTTCGCCGACCGTGCCGCCGATCATCACTTCATCGAGCGGCTGCGGCACGGCGTAGGACTTGCTCTCGTTCATGCGGCCGCGCATGTACGGGTCCAGCGACAGGTAGTGGTTGCGCACCAGCACCTGGCCGTCGGCAAGCTGCGGCACGGGCACTTCTTCCAGCCGGAAGTTGGCGGGCGTCACCGCGCCTTCGGGACGCGATGCGAGGACGATGCGCTTGAATGTGTTCGACATGTTGGGTTCCTTCCAATGGGAGTTGGAAAACTGCGGGCTGCAGGACACTGCGTGGCTGCGATGCGGGAGCGGCGAATCTGCTCCGGTGTGTTTGCTGCGCCGGCGTTCAGCCGTCGGCGCCGGTATCCGTTGCGCCCGGACGCTGCGGAGGCATGCGCCGGATGTACTTGAACGTACCCGAGCTGCGCGCCACGGTCTTGCCGTCGGCGTCGACGATCTCGGCCTCGCAGAACACCATGGTGGTCGTGCGGTGCACGGTGGTGCCGCGCGCGGTCAGATGGCCGCGCCCCGGCGCCATGAAGCTGCTCTTCATCTCGATGGTGACGACGCCGCGGCCGTCGGCATCGCTGCTGCGGCCGGCCACTGCCATGGCCACGTCGAGAAGGGTCATGATCACGCCGCCGTGGGCCATGTCCCAGCTGTTCTCGTGGCGCTTCTCGATCGGCAGCGAGATCTCGCTGCGTCCGCCTTCCGCCAGGCTGCAGGTCACGCCGAGATCGGCAAGAAAAGGAATATGGCTCAGCGAGCCGGTGTACTGGTTCATGGCAATGCGATTGGGTGTGGGGGATGGTGTGGTGCCGAAGACAGATGATGCCGCCGGCACCGGTTCCGCATTATTGCCGCAAACTCCGACTATCGTTCGGACCGTGCGCCGACAGCCGTCAGACCGCGCTGACGCCGCCGTCCACCGCCAGGACCTGGCCGGTGATGTGCTTGCCGGCGTCACTGGCAAACAGCAGCGCGGCGCCCTTCAGGTCCTCGTCATCGCCAAGGCGATGCAGCGGCACGCCCGCGCACATGGCTTCGACGCCCATGCGATCGAGCGAGCCCTTGGTCATCTTCGACGGGAAAAAGCCCGGCGCCAGCGCGTTGACGGTGATGTTGTGCTCGCCCCATTCGCCTGCCAGCGTGCGCGTGAAGTTGATCACGGCACCCTTCGAAGTGTTGTAGGCGATGGTCTCCATCGACCCCGGCGGGTTGCCCGCGAGGCCGGCGATCGACGCGACGTTGATGATGCGGCCATGGCGGCGCGGAATCATCGACAGCTTGCCGATGCGCTGGCTCAGCAGGAACAGGCCGCGGATGTTCAGGTTCATTACCTTGTCCCAGGCCTCGACCGGATGGTCTTCCGCGGGGGCGCCCCAGGTTGCGCCGGCGTTGTTGACGAGGATGTCGACGTGGCCCAGCTTGGCCAGCGCCTCATCGGCCAGGCGCACAATGTCCGCCTCCTGCGCGCCGTCGGCCGCGATCCAGTCGGCCTCGATGCCGCGCGATTTCAGATGCGCCTGCGCGGCCTGCAGCTCGTCGGCCTTGCGCGCGGACAGCACCACGCGCGCGCCCTGCTCGCCGAGCGCTTCGGCGATCTGCAGGCCAAGCCCGCGCGAACCACCGGTGATCAGCGCGGTACGGCCCTTCAGGTCAAACAGTTGCTGGATGGTACGCATGGTTCGGTTCCTTGATGGTTCGTGATGTCGGGGAGTGGAGGCGCCGGTCAGAACCAGGCGTCCTGCATGTCCAGCGTGGTGCGGTCCAGCGTGGCGAGCAGATCGAGTTGCGGAGCCACCTTCGGCAGTTCCCAACGCGAGAAGTACGCGGCCGCGGCCAGCTTGCCGCGATAGAAAGCCTCGTCTTCGCCGCTGGCGCCGCGTGCCAGCGCATCCTGCGCCACCAGTGCCTGCTCCAGCCAGATCCATGCCACCACCACGTGGCCGAAGGCCTCGAGGTAGAGGCTGGCGTTGGCTAGCGTCACGTTGGCATCCCCCGCGCTCCAGAGCACCTTGGTGACCTCCGCCAGGCGCGTGGCAGCGGCGCCCAGGGCACGGGCTTCGCCAGCCAGTTCCTTGTCGCCGGTGGACAACGCGCGCTCGCAAGTGGCCTGCACGCGCTCCCCCAGCAGCCGGAACGCTGCGCCATCCTTCATCACCACCTTGCGGCCCAGCAGGTCCAGGCCCTGGATGCCATGCGTGCCTTCGTGGATCGGGTTCAGGCGGTTGTCGCGGTAGAACTGCTCGACGTTGTACTCGCGGGTATAGCCGTAGCCGCCATGCACCTGGATGGCCAGATTATTGGCTTCCAGGCACCACTGCGACGGCCAGCTCTTGGCGATCGGCGTCAGGATGTCCAGCAGCAGCGACAGCCGCTCGTGCGATGGCGCATCGCCGGCCGTTGCCGCGGCGCGTTCTTCGTCGACGAGCTTCGCGCAATACAGGTTCAGCGCCAGGCCGCCTTCGACATAGCTTTTCTGCGCCAGCAGCATGCGGCGGATATCGGCGTGCTCGACCAGCTTCACCTGCGGGCTGGCGGGATCCTTGCCCCCGGGGCCGACCGCGCGGCCCTGCGGACGGTTGCGCGCATAGTCCAGCGCATGCAGGTAGCCGGTATAGCCGAGCGTCACGGCGCCCAGGCCCACGCCGATGCGTGCCTCGTTCATCATATGGAACATGCAGGCCAGGCCCTTGCCGGCCTCGCCGACCAGGTAGCCGATCGCACCGGCCTTGCCGCCCGGCCGGTGCTTCATGCCCTCGCCGAAGTTCAGCAGGCAATTGGTCGTGCCGCGATAGCCCATCTTGTGGTTCAGCCCGGCCAGCACCACGTCGTTGTGCTCGCCGAGCGAGCCATCGGCATTGACGAGGTACTTGGGCACGATGAACAGCGAGATGCCCTTTACGCCCGGCACCAGCTTGCCGTCCGGCCCGGGAATCTTGGCCAGCACGAGGTGGACGATATTTTCCGAAAGCTCATGCTCGCCGGCCGAGATCCACATCTTGTTGCCGCGCAGCCGGTATTGCGCGCCCAGCGGCGATTCGCCTTCGTACTCTGCACGCGTGGTCACGTCGGACAGCGATGAACCCGCCTGCGGCTCCGACAGGCACATGGTGCCGAAGAAACGGCCTTCCATTTCCGGCTTGACGAAGGTGTCGATCTGCGCGGGCGTGCCGTGCGTCAGCAGCAGGTTGGCATTGCCGATGGTCAGGAACGGGTAGGAACTGGTGCCGACGTTGGCGGCCTTGAAGTAGGCGAAGCCAGCCTTCTCTACCAGCACCGGCAATTGCATGCCGCCCAGTTCGTAGTCCTGCCCGGCAGCCATCAGGCCAGCCTCGCAGAAGGCCTTCAGCGCAGTGCCGACTTCGGGAATGATGGTGACGGTCTCGCCGTCGAATTCCGGTTCGTGCTGGTCGTTCTTCTTGTTGTGCGGCGCGAACAGGTCGGTGGCGATTTTCTCGCAGGTATCCAGCGCCGCGTCGAAAGTCTCGCGCGAGTGGTCGGCATAGCGCGGAATCTGGCTCAGTTCTTCGGCCTTGAGCCACTCGTACAGGACGAAATTCAGGTCACGACGGGAAAGGATCAGCGACATGTTGTCTCCATGCGGCGCGCTGCGTGGCGTACCGCGAATTCTTTTGTTCTGCTGGTGCGCCCGAGGGTACGAAGGGAACCCTATGGAAAGGAAATGGATCTGCAGCGGTACTGCGCTCGCCAGAACTCCTGGCTTTGGATGGCTTATGAGTGTGCCCCCTCTCCCGCAAGCGGGAAAGGGAGCAAACCAGCATCAGCCGTTACAGCACTTCAAACAGACCTGCCGCACCCTGACCGCCGCCGATGCACATGGTGACCACCACGTACTTCACACCACGGCGCTTGCCTTCGATCAGCGCATGGCCAACCAGGCGGGCGCCCGACACACCATACGGGTGGCCCACGGCGATCGCGCCGCCGTTCACGTTCAGGCGGTCCATCGGGATGCCAAGCTTGTCGGCGCAGTACAGCACTTGCACGGCGAACGCTTCGTTCAGTTCCCACAGGCCGATGTCGTCGACCTTCAGGCCGGCCTTCTTCAGCAGCTTGGGCACCGCGAACACCGGGCCGATGCCCATTTCATCGGGCTCGCAGCCGGCCACGGCAAAGCCGCGGAACACGCCCAGCGGCTGCAGGCCCTTGGCGGCGGCGACGCGCGCGTTCATCACCACGGCAGCCGATGCGCCGTCCGAGAACTGCGAGGCATTGCCGGCAGTGACCACGCCACCCGGCACGGCGGTGCGGATCTTCGACACGGCTTCCAGCGTGGTGTCGCCGCGGATGCCTTCGTCGCGGTCCAGCGTCACTTCCTTCGTGACCAGCTGGCCCGTGGACTTGTCGGCCACGCCCGCGAGCACCGTGATCGGCACGATCTCGTCCTTGAACTTGCCGGCTTCCTGGGCGGCGGCGGCGCGCTGCTGGCTGCGCACGCCGTATTCGTCCTGACGATCCTTCGAGATGTTGTAGCGCTTGGCCACGTTCTCGGCGGTCTGGAGCATGTTCCAGTAGATTTCCGGCTTGTTCTTGACCAGCCACGGGTCGGCGATCATGTGGCGGTTCATTTCCTGCTGCACGCAGGAGATGCTTTCCACGCCGCCGGCCACGAAGATGTCGCCTTCATCAGCAATCACGCGCTGCGCGGCCATGGCGATGGTCTGCAGACCGGACGAGCAAAAGCGGTTCACGGTCGCACCCGGCACGGTGACCGGGCAGCCGGCGCGCAGTGCGATCTGGCGTGCGATGTTGGAGCCGGTGGCGCCTTCGGGGTTGGCACAGCCCATCAGCACGTCTTCCACTTCGCCGGCTTCGATCTTGGCGCGCGCAATGGCGTGCTCGACGGCGTGGCCGCCCAGCGTGGCGCCATGGGTCATGTTGAACGCGCCCTTCCAGCTCTTGGCCAGCCCGGTGCGGGCGGTGGATACGATGACTGCCTCGTTCATGTCTTGCTCCTCGGAATCTTGGTGTCTTTCAGTTCGGTTGGTTCGGTTCAGCCTTTGGCTTGCAGCAGTTCGGCAGACTGGATGCGCTTCACGCCCGCGGCGGCGAGGTCTTGCCATGCCTGTGCCAGCGACCCGTTCAGGTCGATGGCACGGCAGGCGTCCTCGATCAGCACGGCTTCAAAACCCGCGGCGCGCGCATCGAGCGCGCTCCACGCCACGCAGTAGTCGGTCGCCAGTCCGGCCAGGAACACGCGCTTGACGCCGTGCTCGCGCAGATAGCCGGCCAGTCCGGTTCGCGTGCTGCGGTCCGCCTCAAGGAAGGCGGAGTAGCTGTCCACGCCCGTGTGGTGGCCCTTGCGGAGCACCATGCGGGCATGGGGCACATCGAGCCCGGCATGGAACGCCGCACCCGGTGTGTCCTGCACGCAGTGGACCGGCCATAGCACCTGCTGGCCGTACGGCAGCACGAGCATCTGGAACGGCTCGGCGCCGGCATGGTTGGCGGCGAACGAGACATGGTCCGCGGGATGCCAGTCTTGCGTCAGCACCACTTGCGGAAACACACGCGCCAGCCGGTTGACCACAGGCACGATTTCATCGCCCTGCGGCACGGCAAGCGCGCCGCCAGGCATGAAGTCGTTCTGCACGTCGATGACCAGCAGGCAGTCATGCGGACCGGGTCTCATGTTTGCTCGCCTTTCCTTTGCCTTGCTGCGGCCCGGGCCTCAGTCGTTGAAGCCCTTGCCTTCGTCCGCCAGCTTCTGCAGCAGCGGTGCGACTTGCCAGGCTTCGCCGTGGTAGCCCTTGGCGTACTTCTTCATCGCCAGCGCCACGTTGTAGAGGCCAACCTGGTCGGCGTACAGCATCGGGCCGCCGCGGAACAGCGGGAAGCCGTAGCCGGTCAGGTACACCATGTCGATATCCGAGGCCTTCGAGGCAATGCCTTCTTCCAGGATCTTCGCCCCTTCGTTGACCAGCGCGAACACCAGGCGCTCGACGATCTCCTCATCGGAGATCTTGCGGCGCGTGATGCCCAGGTCCTTGGAATGCTTCACGATCATGTCGTTGACCTGCTGGTTCGGGTACGGCTTGCGGTCGCCCGCCTTGTAGTCGTACCAGCCCGCGCCGGTCTTCTGGCCGTAGCGGCCCATCTCGCACAGCAGGTCGGCGGTCTTCGAGTACTGGATGTCCGGCTTGTCCACGGCGCGGCGCTTGCGGATGGCCCAGCCGATGTCGTTGCCGGCCAGGTCGCCCATGCGGAACGGGCCCATGGCGAAACCGAACTTCTCGATGGCCTTGTCGACCTGTTCCGGCAGCGCGCCTTCGTCCAGCAGGTAGCCGGCCTGGCGGCTGTACTGCTCGATCATGCGGTTGCCGATGAAGCCGTCGCACACGCCCGACACCACGGCGGTCTTCTTGATCTTCTTGCCGAGCGCCATCACGGTGGCCAGCACGTCCTTGCCGGTCTTGGCACCGCGCACCACTTCGAGCAGCTTCATCACGTTGGCCGGGCTGAAGAAGTGCATGCCGACCACGTCCTGCGGACGCTTGGTGAACGAAGCGATCTTGTTCACGTCGAGCGTCGAGGTGTTCGAAGCCAGGATCGCGCCCTGCTTCATCACTTCGTCCAGCTTCTTGAAGACGATTTCCTTGACGCCCATCTCTTCGAACACGGCCTCGATGACCAGGTCGGCGTCCTTGATGTCGTCATAGGACAGCGTGGTCGACAGCAGGCCCATGCGCTGCTCGACCTTCTCCTGCGTCAGCTTGCCCTTCTTGGCGCTGTTCTCGTAGTTCTTGCGGATGATGCCCACGCCGCGGTCCAGCGCTTCCTGCTTGGTTTCCAGGATCGTCACCGGGATGCCGGCGTTCAGGAAGTTCATGCTGATGCCGCCACCCATGGTGCCGGCACCGATCACGGCGATCTTCTCGATCTTGCGCACCGGCGTGTCCGACGGCACGTCGGGGATCTTGCTGGCGGCGCGTTCACCGAAGAAGGCATGGCGCAGCGCGCGCGATTCCGGCGTGGTAACCAGGTACAGGAAGCCATCGCGCTCTTCCTTCAGGCCCTGCTCGAACGGCTTGAGCGAACCGGCCACGGCTTCCAGGCACTTCAGCGGCGCCGGGAAATTCTTGGCCATCGCGCCGACAGTGGTCTTGGCGAAGCCGAGGAAGCCTTCCGCGTTCTCGTGGCGCACCTTGAGGTCGCGCACCTTCGGGTATGGGCCGGGCGCGGCGGCAACGTTCTGTGCGAACTTGACGGCGGCGGGCAGCACGTCACCGTCCACAATCTCGTCGAACAGCTTGGTGCCGGCAAACTTCTCGGACGGCACGGCGGTACCCGACACGATCATGTTGGCAGCCGCCTCCAGGCCGATCACGCGCGGCAGGCGCTGCGTGCCGCCGGCGCCGGGCAGCAGGCCCAGCTTGACTTCCGGCAGCGCGATCTGCGCGCCCTTCGACGCCACGCGATAGTTGCAGCCCAGCGCCAGTTCCAGGCCGCCGCCCATCGCCACCGAGTGAACCGCTGCCACGACCGGCTTGGACGAACCTTCGATCACGCGGATCACCGAATGCAGCGTCGGCTCCTGCGTGGCCTTGGGCGTATTGAATTCGCGGATATCGGCGCCGCCCGAAAATGCCTTTCCGGCGCCGGTGATGACAATGGCCTTGACGGCCGCATCGTCCAGCGCACGGGTCATGCCATCGACGATGCCAAGCCGGGTGCTGTGACCCAGGCCGTTGACAGGGGGATTGTCGAGCGTGATGACGGCTACGCCGTCCTGAACCTGATACTGCGCTGTCATGCTGGTTCCTTTGGTGTCTTGGGTTGTCTCGGGATTCGAATTCTCGAATATGTCTTCGTGCTGCACTGCCGGCCTGTCCCGGCCGTTCGACTGCCGCGGCCGGAGCCGCGACCGAAGGGTAAACCCTCCGCATTCCCGCGCCTGACAAGCGTTTCAGCCGACGGGCGAAACACAGCATACACAAAATAGCACGGTCGTTCAATTTTAATTTTTGGGGGTTTCCCCCATCATGCGCGCGGTTTATTCCACCCCTCCGCCGCGTGCATGGGGACCGTGTCCGGCTTGAACGAAAACTTTTGTCGATGCCGCTGCCATCGCTTCTCCGTGATGCCGATTCCGGCACTTTGCTGTCGCCAATCGGGTGAACCTCATCCCAGTATGCGACTTTATTTGACGTTGCCCGACGATCCCCTGGAAAAGACAAGTTAGACTCGCGCCTTTTCGTTTTACCCGTCCGGACATCCAAAAGAGGCCCGGACTTGTGAAGTTCCAGCGACCCTGATGTCTTCCCACTCCCATCCTCACCCGCACCAGCATCCTGTCGTCGAGCATGACGACCTCCAGCGCAAGCTCAAGGCGCGCCATCTCACCATGATCGCCATTGGCGGCGCCGTGGGCACGGGGCTGTTCGTCGCCTCGGGCGCCTCCATCGCGCAGGCCGGCCCTGGCGGCGCGTTGCTGATGTATGCGCTGCTGGGCTTCATGGTGTATTGCCTGATGACAAGCCTCGGCGAACTGGCCGTCCACATGCCGGTGGCCGGCTCCTTCGTCACCTACAGTGCGCTCTATGTCGACGAAGGCTTCGGCTTTGCGCTTGGCTGGAATTACTGGTTCAGCCTGGCCGTGACCATTGCCGTGGAACTCACGGCGGCGCAGCTCGTGATGCAGTACTGGTTTCCCGGCATGCCCGGCGTGGCCTGGAGCGCGGGCTTCCTGCTGCTGATGTTCGCGCTCAATGCGTTCTCGGTGCGCGGCTTCGGCGAGGCCGAGTACTGGTTCGCCCTGATCAAGGTGATCACGGTAATCGTGTTCCTGGGCGTAGGCCTGCTGATGATCTTCGGCATCATGAAAGGCGGCCCGCAATCGGGCTGGCACAACTTCACCCTCGGCGACGCGCCGTTCGTTGGCGGCATACCGGCCATGATCGGCGTGGCGATGATTGCGGGCTTCTCGTTCCAGGGCACCGAAACGGTCGGCGTGGCGGCGGGCGAGGCGGAGAATCCGGCCCAGACCATCCCGCGCGCGATCCGTCAGACCTTCTGGCGCATCCTGCTGTTCTACGTGATCGCGATCCTGATCATCGGCGTGCTGATTCCCTATACCGACCCTAACCTGCTGCGCAATGACGTGACCGACGTCGGCGTGAGTCCGTTCGCGCTGGTGTTCCGCCACGCCGGGCTGGCCTTTGCCGCGGGCCTGATGAATGCCGTGGTGCTGACCGCGCTGCTGTCGGCCGGCACGTCGAGCATGTATGTCTCCACGCGCATTCTCTACGGCCTGGCCGTCAGCGGCCGCGCACCGCGCTGGCTCGGCAAGCTGACCGTGAGCGGCGTGCCGTTCAATGCGCTGCTGGCCACTACGGCCATCGGCGCACTGTGCTTCTTCAGTTCCCTGTTCGGCGACAAGGCCGTGTACCTGTGGCTGCTGAACACGTCGGCCATGACGGGTTTCTTCGCGTGGTTCGGCATCGCCGTGAGCCACTATCGCTTTCGCCGCGGGCTGGTCTATCAGGGCTACGATGTCAGTGCGCTGGCTTACCATTCGCCGCTGTATCCGTTTGGTCCCATCTTCGCCGGGGTGCTGTGCCTGGTCATCGTGGCCGGACAGAACTATCAGGCCTTTGGGGACATTCCGAATCGCTGGCCCGAGATCATCGCCACCTATATCGGCGTGCCGGTGTTCCTGGCCCTGTGGCTCGGCTACCGCATCGTCCGGAAGACGCGGCTGATCGACTATGAGGATATGCCGTTCGAGCTGCCGGAGACGGCGAAAGTCGCGGCCAGGCAAGCTGCACAAGCGGGAAATCAGGTCGCGTCCGGTCGTGCACCGGACGCGACCTGAGCCTCTACACCTCCAGCCACTCCTTGCGCACCTGCGCATTGGCCTTGAGTTCCGTCGGCGTGCCTTCGAACACGATGTGCCCATGGCCCATCACGTACACCCGCTGCGAGATATCGAGCGCGATGGCCAGCTTCTGCTCGATCAGCAGCACCGACACGCCCCGCTCCTTCAGCGTCTTGAGGTAGTCGCCCACCAGCGTCACGATCATCGGCGCCAGACCTTCGGTCGGCTCGTCGATCAGGATCAGGTCGGGGTCGCCCATCAGCGTGCGGCACAGCGTCAGCATCTGCTGCTCGCCGCCTGAGAGCACGCCCGCCGCGGTGTTCTCGCGCTCCTTCAGGCGCGGGAACATGGCGAACATGTCGTTGATAGACCAGCGTGGTTTTGCCTGGCGCGGGTTGCGCTTCTCGCCGAGCAGCAGGTTCTGCCGCACCGTCAGCGTCGGAAAGATGTCGCGGTTCTCCGGCACATAGCCGATGCCCAGATGGGCGATCTCGAAGGTACGGCGGCCCAGGATCTCCTCGTCGCGGAAACGCACCGAACCCTCCGCTTTCACCATGCCCAAAATGGCCTTGGCCATGGTCGAGCGCCCCACCCCATTGCGCCCGAGCAGCGCGACGATTTCGCCTTCGTCGATATGCGCGTCCACGCCGTGGAGGATATGGCTCTTGCCGTAGTAGGCGTGCAGCCCCGTGACGTCCAGCATGCGCTTTGCCATCAGTGCGCTCCTTCGGTGGCGCCTTCGTCCAGCGTGGTACCCAGGTAAGCCTCCTTGACCTTGCGGTTGTTGCGGATTGCCTGCGGCGTGTCGGTGGCGATCACCTCGCCGTAGACCAGCACCGAGATGCGGTCGGCCAGCCCGAACACCACGCTCATGTCGTGCTCGACCATCACCAGCGTCTTGCCCGCGGTAACCTTGCGGATCAGCTCGACCGCATGGTCCGATTCCGAGCGGCTCATGCCGGCCGTGGGTTCATCGAGCAGGATCACGTCGGCCCCGCCGGCGATGGTGATGCCGATTTCCAGCGCGCGCTGCTCCGCGTAGGTCAGCAGACCCGCCTGCGAATCACGCCGGTGCTGCATGCCGATCAGCTCGAGCACCTCGTCGGCGCGCTCGCGCGCGTCGCGCAGCGCCGACAGGCGGTGCCAGAACGAGTACTTGTAGCCGAGCGACCAGAGCACCGCACAGCGCAGGTTCTCGAATACCGACAGGCGGTGGAAGATGTTGGTGATCTGGAAGCTGCGCGACAGCCCCATGCGGTTGATGGCAAACGGCTGCAACCCGCCGATTTCCTGCCCGTTCAGGCGCACCGAGCCGGTGGTCGGCGCGAAGCGTCCCGAGATCAGGTTGAACGTGGTCGACTTGCCCGCGCCGTTGGGTCCGATCAGCGCATGGCGTTCGCCCTTGCCAATGGTCAGGTTCACGCCGCGGATGATTTCCGTCTGGCCGAACTTCTTGCGTACATCGGTCAGTTCCAGTGCCGCTGTCATGCCCTGCCTCCCGCGATTTCCCCTTGCACCTTGTCCCATGCGGCGCGCACGCGCGCTGCCGCCATGCGCCAGGCCAGCAGCCCCGCGACCCACAGCACGGCCGCGACTGCCCACGGTATTGGCGTGCCCGCATCGAAGCCTATGCCGAACAGCGACATGTCGGTTCCGTTGGCGCTGTCGACCTGGACCTTGTACACCAGCTCCACCGTCAGGATCATGGCCGCCAGCAGCACTACGCCCGCCGCCGCCGCACGCCCGTAGGACGGCAGCATCTGCTTGAACTTGCCTTTCGCCACCAGCGGCATCTGCATCAGCAGCAGGCTGGCAATGCCGCCCGGCACGAACATCACCATCAGTACGAAGAACAGGCCCAGGTACAGCAGCCAGGCCTTGGTCAGATCCGACAGCGCGACCGCGAACAGCATGAAGACCACCGCGCCGATGATCGGCCCGAAGAACACGCCCGCACCGCCGATGAACGCCGCCAGCAGCACGCCGCCGGAGCGCACCGCGCTGACGTTCTCGGCCGAAACGATCTCGAAATTGATCGCCGACAGCGCGCCCGAGATGCCCGCGAAGAACGCCGACAGGATCAGCACCAGATAGCGCACGCGCTGCGTGTTGTAGCCGATGAACTCGACGCGCTCGGGGTTGTCGCGCACCGCATTGGCAATGCGGCCGAGCGGCGTCTGCGTCCACGCGTACATCGCCACCATCGACACCAGGCACCACGCGGCAATCAGGTAGTACACCTGGCGCCCGGGACCAAAGGTGATGCCGAGGAACGGGTCGCCCACCACGCGGTTGGTCGAGATGCCGCCCTCGCCGCCGAAGAACTCAGGGAACATCAGCGAACTGGCGAACACCATCTCGCCGATGCCCATGGTGATCATGGCGAACGTGGTGCCCGACTTCTTCGTGGTCACGTAGCCGAACAGCACACCGAAGAAGGCGCCGGCCACGCCGCCCACAAGGGGCAGCATCGACACCGGCAGCCACACCTTGCCCGCGCCGATCATATTGAGCACGTGCACGGCAATGAAGGCGCCCAGGCCCGAATACACCGCGTGCCCGAACGACAGCATGCCGGTCTGGCCCAGCAGCATGTTGTAGGACAGCGCAAAGATAATCATGATGCCCATCTGGGACATCAGCGTGATCGCAAACCCGCCGGTGAAGATCAGCGGCAGCACCAGCATCACCAGCACGGTCATGCCCCAGATCAGCCAGCGCGCGAGGTTCAGCGGCTTGTAGTGCACGGTACGGCCGGTCACGACTACATCACGGCGTTGTTCCATCGTGGTTTCGACTCTCATGGCTCAGCTCTCCCGGGTTCCCATCAGGCCACGCGGCCGGAAGATCAGCATCAGCACCAGCAGCAGGTAGGGCAGCACGGGGGCCACCTGCGCCACGGTGAGCTTCCACAGCGAATAGAACGGCGTGGCGTCCGTCACGGCCAGTCCGATGCTGCTGAAGAGCCCGGCCAGCGACGCATCGATGGTCACCGCGAAGGTCTGCAGCACGCCAATCAGGATCGACGCGATAAACGCGCCCACCAGCGAGCCCATGCCGCCCACCACCGCCACGACGAAGACGATCGAGCCGACCGCCGCCGCCATCGACGGCTCGGTGACGAAGGCATTGCCGCCGATCACGCCCGCCAGCCCCGCCAGCGCGGCGCCGCCGCCGAACACCATCATGAACACGCGCGGCACGTTGTGGCCGAGCGCCTCGACCATCTCCGGGTGCGTCAGCGCGGCCTGGATCACCAGGCCGATGCGCGTGCGCGTGAGCACGAGATAGATCGCCACCAGCATGCCGAGCGAAACCAGCATCATGAAGGCGCGGTATTTCGGGAACGATGAGGTAAAGACCGTAAACAGCGGGCCATCGAGTTCGGCGGGGATGCGATACGGCACCGCGGCCAGCCCCCACACGAGCTTGACGCCCTCCTCGATCAGGTAGGCCAGCCCGAACGTGAACAGCAGTTCGGCGACGTGTCCGTACTTGTGCACGGTGCGCAGGCCGAAGCGTTCCACCAGCGCGCCGGCACCGGCCACCAGCAGCGGGGCCAGGATCAGCGCGGGCCAGAATCCGATCTTGCTGGCCACGGTATAGGCGAAGTAGGCCCCGAGCATATAGAAGCTGGCGTGCGCGAAATTGAGCACGCCCATCATGCTGAAGATGAGGGTGAGGCCTGAAGAGAGCATGAACAGCAGCAGCCCGTAGCTAATGCCGTTCAGCAATGAGATGACGAAGAATTCCACAACGTATCCTTCAATCCGGCTGCGCCGCGGCGCAGCCATCCGGTTTCGACAAGGGCGAGCGCCATCCTGCCGGATGCATGGCAGCCGGTCGGTCCCCGCTCCCCATTTTCGACCGAAAGTATGCAGGATCGGGCGGCCGGCTTGATGGTGCCGGCCGGCCCGCCGTGGGCAGGATCAGCCCGGCCGCTTCATCTGGCAGGAAGTGGGCTGCGCCGCGACGTACTGGTCCATCAGCGCATTGGTCTTCCAGCCGTAGCCGGTGTTCTCCTGGTCGTACTTGACGTCCTTGCCGTTGACCTTGGTCCAGGTGGCCACCACCAGCGACTGCTGGGCCTGGTGGTCGGATTTACGCATCTCCACTTGGCCGTTCATGCTGTCGACCTTGATGCCTTCCATGGCCTTGGCCACCTTGACCGGATCGGTGGAGCCGCTGTCCTTGACGGCCCTGGCCAGCATGGCTACGCCGGTGTAGGCAGCCATCACGTAGAAGTCGTCGTTGTACTTCTTCTTGTACCCCTCGATGATGTCGGCGCCCTTGAAGCCCTCGTTGTTCGGATTGTAGTAGCCGACGTACTTGACGTGCTCGGCGCCAGCGGAGCCCATTGCCGTCGGCACGCCGGTGGTGCCGGCGTAGTACGTGTAGTAGTTGGTGGTCAGCCCGGCGTCCTTGCCGGCCTTGATCAGCAGCGCCAGGTCACTGCCCCAGTTGCCGGTGATGACGGTATCGGCGCCCGAGGCCTTGATCTTGGCCGCATACGGCGCAAAGTCCTTCACCTGCGCCAGCGGATGCAGGTCTTCGCCGACGATCTGGATATCCGGGCGCTTGCGCTTCAGATAGTCCTTGGCCGCGCGCGCCACCTGGTGGCCGAACGAGTAGTTCTGGTTGATCAGGTAGACCTTCTTGACGTTGGGATCCTTGGCCAGGTACGTGGTCAGGGCCTCCATCTTCATGTCGGAGTTGGCGTCGAGCCGGAAATGCCAGTAGTTGCACTTGCTGTTGGTCATGTCCGGGTCCACCGCAGCGTAGTTCAGGTAGACGATTTCCTTGCCCGGATTGCGCTCATTGTGCTTGGCCACCGCGTCTTCCAGCGCCAGGCCCACCGACGAGCCATTGCCCTGCACGATGTAGCGGATGCCCTGATCGGCCACCTGCTTCAGGATGGTCAGGCTTTCCTGCGGCGACAGCTTGTTGTCGAAGCCGACCACCTCGAACTTGTGCGGGCCGCCCCATCCCTTCTGGTTGGCCACCTCGGCGACGTACTGCCAGCTCTTGAGCTGGTTCTGTCCAACGGGGGCCATCAGCCCCGAGAGCGGATCGATGAAGGCGATCTTCACCGTATCCGCGAGTGCCGTGCCCGAAACCAGCGCAGAACCCAGTGCCGCGAACGCGGCCACGCCGGCCACCAGCGGACGCATTTTGGTCATACCTGTCTCCTTCACTCTTGTCGTTGGCTTGTCATCGATTGCGGCTTGCCGGGCGGACCCTCGAGCGCTCTGCACGCACCCCGCCGGCTGCCCCGCCCTCGCCGTGCCGCAAGCAGGCACGGCGTGGCGGATGCCCGTTCCCGCCTCAGGCCGTCGGCAGGCGGTAGTCCTTGAACTGCTCGCGCAGCTTGAGCTTCTGCATCTTGCCGGTGGCAGTCAGCGGGATTTCGCTGACGAAGGCCACGTCGTCCGGAATCCACCACTTGGCGACCTTGCCTTCGAAGAACTTCAGCAGCTCTTCCTTGCTGACTTCGGCATTGGGCTTCTTCACCACCACGAGCAGCGGGCGCTCGTCCCACTTGGGGTGGTGCACGGAAATGCAGGCGGCCATGTGCACGGCCGGATGGGCCGCGGCCACGTTCTCGATATCGATCGATGAAATCCACTCGCCGCCGGACTTGATCACGTCCTTGCTGCGATCGGTGATCTGCATGTAGCCGTCAGGATCGATCGTGGCCACGTCGCCGGTCGGGAACCAGCCGTCGACGAGCGGGTTGGCGTCGTTGCGGAAGTAGCGTTCGATGATCCAGGGACCGCGCACCAACAGGTCGCCGAAGGCCTTGCCGTCCCAGGGCAACTCCTCGCCGTCGCCATCGACGATCTTCATATCCACGCCGAACAGCACGCGGCCCTGCTTCTCCAGGACCTTCTGGGATGCCTCCTCGGACAGCGCCTCGTGCTTGGCCAGCAGCTTGCAGGTCGTCCCCAGCGGCGACATCTCGGTCATGCCCCAGCCGTGGATGACTTCGACGTCCAGGGCCCGCAGTGCGCGGATCATTGCCGGCGGCACCGCCGAGCCGCCGATCACGGTGCGGCGGAAGGAGGAGAACTTCAGGTTGTTGGCCTGCACATGCTGGAGCAGGCCCAGCCAAACCGTCGGCACGCCCGCGGAGAAGGTCACCTTTTCCTGCTCGAACAACTCGTACAGGGAAGCCCCGTCGAGCTTGGCGCCTGGCAACACGAGCTTCGCACCGACCAGCGGCACCGAATACGGCAGGCCCCAGGCATTGACGTGGAACATGGGAACCACGGGCAGGATCACGTCGCGCGCCGAGCAGCCCAGTGCATCCGGCAACGCCGAAGCGTAGGAATGGAGGACCGTGGAGCGATGCGAGTACAAGGCGCCCTTCGGGTTGCCCGTCGTGCCGGACGTGTAGCACAGGCTCGACGCGAGGCTCTCGTCGAACAGCGGCCAGTCGTAGTTGCCGTCCTGGGCGTCGACCAGTTCTTCATAGCAAAGCAGCGGCACCTTCGATTCGGCCGGCATGTGGGCACGATCCGTCATCAGCACCCAGCCCTTCACGTTCGGGCAATGCGGCGCCACGCCTTCCACCAGCGGCAGGAAGGTCAGGTCGAAGAAGACATAACCGTCTTCGGCGTGGTTGATGATGTAGGCGACCTGCTCCGGAAACAGGCGCGGATTGATGGTGTGGCACACGGCGCCCATGCCGGACACGCCGTAGTAGATCTCGAGGTGGCGATAGCCATTCCAGGCGAGGGTGCCGACGCGATCGCCCTGTTTCACGCCGAGCGCCCCGAGCGCCTGGGCGACCTTGCGGGCGCGCAACTCGCAGTCGCGATAGGTGTAGCGGTGAAGGTCGCCTTCGGTACGTCGCGAGACGATTTCGGTCCCGCCGTAATAGCGGGCAGCGTGCTTGATGATCGAGGAAATGAGCAGCGGCGCGCTCATCATTTGACCCATCAATGCCATGAAACAGTCTCCTGAATTTTAATAATTTTCGTCTGAAAACGAACAACCGTTCTATTTTTCGGCGATTGTTCCCACACCTGGTTTCAACGTCAACGGGATTCCGTTGTGCACTGCCATATTCGGAGCCGCAATTCTGCGTGGTTTCATGCATCGGATTCATCGACGCAATCAACGGGAAGAACGTTGCGTGTGACAAGGCCGTCTGGCGGGCCGGATCCGGATGTG
>Ga0068823_105240_pt1 | contig 26792 bp, 24 predicted proteins | sample Hof3ISUMetaT_20_FD_68482 | JGI IMG/M metagenome (GOLD analysis project Ga0068823, IMG submission 68482) | Enriched soil aggregate microbial communities from Iowa State university to study microbial drivers of carbon cycling -... | ecosystem: Environmental > Terrestrial > Soil > Agricultural land... | reverse complement strand
TACGGGAGGTCAGCAATGAAGATCCTGATAAAAGAAGTGGCAAAGTCCCAATGGCAAGTTCGTCTTGACCAGCACGCCGTGACCTTCCGCAGTGAGGCCGAAGCGCTGGCCTTCACCCGCACCCTCGAAGCGCGTCTGCACGCGCCCCATCAGATTCCCGATCCCGGCCAGCAGCGCGCTGTCGGCTGAGGCTTTCGTTTCAGTTTTCAGCCTGCGCCTTTGCCACCGCCCGGGCATTCTGGATGCGCCGGGTGAGCATCGCTGCGCACACCACCAGCAAACCACACAGGCTGATGACCATGGCCATCGGCACGGCGGTGCCATCGTGCAGGATCCCCACCAGCGCCGAGGCCCCGGCAGCGACGCTGAACTGCAGGCTACCGAGCAACGCTGAAGCACTGCCGGCGCGACCGCCCTGCCCGTTCATCGCACACGCCGCCGCATTGGGGCTGATGCAGCCAAGGCTGGCCACGCAGATGAACAAGGGAATCAGCAATGGCCACAGGGACTCGGTGTGCAAGGCGCTGACCGCGAGCAGCGTCAGCCCGGCACCCAGGTAAACCCAGACCGCCCGTGACAGCAGAAAGGCCGGACCGCGCTTGGCCAGCAGGCGCGCATTGACCTGTGCGACCAGAATGAACCCGGCCGCATTGGTGCCGAACAGCCAACCGAAATGTTCGGCCGGCACGCCGTACAGTTTGATGAATATGAAAGGGGAGCCGGCGATGTAGGCAAACATCCCGGCGATGGCGATACCGCCGGTCAGGGCATGGCCCATGTAGACCGGATCCGCCAGTAGCCGACCGTACTGACGCAGGGCGCCGGACAACGGCTGGCGCGGAACATGCGCCGGCAGACTTTCCGGCAGGCCGAGGGCCACGGCCAGTCCGGCCAGGGCACTGAATCCGGTCAGCACCAGGAAAATCGACTGCCACCCCGTGGTGTTGACCAGCAGACCGCCGAGCATCGGCGCCAGAATCGGTGCCAGCCCCATCACCAGCATCAGTTGCGAGAACACTTTCGCCGAACCCACCGCGTCGCACTTGTCGCTGACCACCGCCCGGGCAATTACCATCCCCGCACAACCGCCCAGCGCCTGCACCAGCCGTGCCGCGATGAGCCACTCCAGATTCGGCGCATAGGCGCAGGCCACTGACGCCAGCGTGAACAGCGTCAGACCGATCAGCAACGGAATCCGCCGGCCGAAGCGATCCGCCAACGGCCCGTAAGCCAGTTGACCGATGGACAGGCCGAAGAAGTAAGCCGACAGCGTCAGCTGGACGTGTTTCTCGTCGGTGCCGAACGCCAGCGCCATAGTGGGAAACGCGGGTAGATAGAAGTCGATCGCCAACGGACCGAAAGCGGTCAGGGCACCGAGAATCAGAAGGGTACGGAAGTTCATCAGGCGTCCAGGTCGGGCGGGCAGTTGAGTTGAGTGCAGCCCGACAGTCTAGCTGCGCGAGGACGCCTTGAACATTCCGGTAGCTCGCTAACTATTAAAAAGATCAGGCGAGTTTGATGGCGTAGCCTTCTTCGCTGATCGCCTCGATCACCTGCTCGGCGCTCAGCGCACTTTCGACGCCGACTTCCTTCGCCGCCAGATCGACCCGCACGCTGGCGGCCGGATCCTTGCTCTGCACCGCCTGGGTGACGGCCTTGACACAGTGACCGCAGGACATGCCTTCAACAGTGAACACTTGCATGGAATGACTCCTTTGAGTGAGGTTGCCGGCAGTTTCAGGCTTGCCACGATGGCAAGGTCAAGTTCTGCAAAAAACTGCCGGGCTGGCAATCGGCGCCGCGCTCGGCCAAGCTGCACGCATCAATGACATGAATTCAGGAGATTCAGCCATGCGCTGGTCAGCTTTCAGCCTGTTTGGCTTACTCAGCCTCTTTGCCGCGATCCCTTCGGTGCAAGCCGCCGGGGAAGATTACGGGGTGCTGATCATTTCCCGCGAGCGCCTGGAAGTGGCGACCTCCTGCGAAATCGGCGTGTACATCCAGGATCAGCTGTCGGCGCGCCTGTTTCAGGAGCAAAGCACATCGTTCAACCTGCCGCCGGGCAATGTCTCGCTGCGCCTGAAGCTGCTGCCGGGGCAAATGCCGGGTTGCAACCCGGGCATGCTCGCGCCGGGCTCGCAGGAGATCAGACTGCATGCCGGCGACATCCTGAAATTCCGCATCGCGATGAACCAGGAAGGCATGTACCTCAAGCCGACCGGTCTCGGCTACTGAGCAGTCAAAAATGTGGGAGCGAGCCTGCTCGCGATGACGGTAATACAGGCAACCTCGATGTTGACTGTAATTACCCAATCGCGAGCAGGCTCGCTCCCACAATTTTTTGGCGCTTGACCTTGCCAGCATGGCAAGGTTGATCCTGTAGACATCCACTACAGGGAGTACGACCGATGTCCGATTCCATAACGTTCGATCTGCCCATCAGCGGCATGACCTGCGCCAGTTGCGCCGGCCGTGTCGAGCGGGCGTTGAGCAAAGTCAGCGGCGCCAGTGCCGTCAGCGTCAACCTCGCCACCGAAAAGGCCCGGGTGCAGGCCCCCGGCGACAGCCTGCCGGCGCTGATGGAAGCAGTCGAACGCGCCGGTTACAGCGTGCCGCAGCAGACCCTGGAATTGAACATCGACGGCATGACCTGCGCCTCCTGCGTCGGTCGTGTCGAGCGCGCTCTGAACAAGGTTGCGGGGGTGAAAAGCGTCAGCGTCAACCTCGCCAATGAACGCGCTCATCTCGAATTGCTCGGCGCGGTCGACCCGCAAACCCTGATCGCCGCCGTGAGCAAGGCCGGTTATTCGGCCAGCCTCTTCGAACTCGAAAATCCGCAATCCGACAATCGTCAACAGCGCCTGGACCATGAGCGCTGGGCACTGATCTGCGCCATCGCCCTCGCCTTGCCGCTGGTGCTGCCGATGCTGCTGCAACCGTTCGGCATTCACTGGATGCTGCCGGCCTGGGCGCAATTCGCCCTCGCGACCCCGGTGCAATTCATTTTCGGTGCGCGGTTTTATCTGGCGGCGTGGAAAGCCGTACGCGCCGGGGCCGGCAACATGGATTTGCTGGTGGCATTGGGCACGAGCGCCGGTTATGGCTTGAGTCTCTACGAATGGGCCACCGCCGACGGAGGCATGCCGCATCTGTATTTCGAAGCCTCTGCGGTAGTCATCGCTCTGGTGCTGCTCGGCAAATACCTGGAAAGCCGCGCCAAACGCCAGACCGCCAGCGCCATCCGCGCTCTGGAAGCTTTGCGGCCAGAGCGGGCAATTCAAGTCATCGATGGCCGTGAACAGGACGTCGCCATCAGCGCCCTGCGTCTTGGCGACCGAGTTCTGGTCAAGCCCGGTGAACGCTTCCCGGTAGACGGCGAAGTGCTGGAAGGCCAGAGCCATGCCGACGAAGCGCTGATCAGCGGCGAAAGCCTGCCGGTGCCTAAACAGCCGGGCGACAAGGTCACCGGCGGTGCGATCAATGGCGAAGGCCGCTTGCTGGTGAGCACCACGGCGCTCGGTGCGGAAAGCGTGCTGGCGCGGATCATCCGTCTGGTGGAGGACGCCCAGGCTGCGAAAGCACCGATCCAGAAACTGGTGGATAAGGTCAGTCAGGTGTTCGTACCGACCGTGTTGCTGCTGGCCCTGGCCACGCTGATCGGCTGGTGGCTGTATGGCGCGCCGTTGGAAACCGCGCTGATCAACGCCGTCGCGGTGCTGGTAATCGCCTGCCCCTGCGCCCTCGGCCTGGCGACACCGACCGCGATCATGGCCGGTACTGGAGTGGCCGCCCGTCACGGGATTCTGATCAAGGACGCCGAAGCACTGGAACGTGCCCATGAAGTCAGCGCCGTGGTGTTCGACAAGACCGGCACCCTGACCTCCGGCACGCCGCGCATCGCGCATTTCAGCGCGATCGACGGTGATGAAAACGCCCTGCTGACAGCGGCCGGCGCACTGCAACGCGGCAGCGAACATCCGCTGGCCAAAGCGGTGCTGGATGCCTGTGCCGAACGCCATCTGAGCGTGCCGGATGTCAGCGACAGCCAGTCCCTGACCGGGCGCGGCATCGCCGGCAGCCTCGACGGCCGGCGCCTGGCGCTGGGCAACCGGCGCTTGCTGGAAGAAAGCGGTCTGAATGCCGGAGACCTGAGCGAGTCCGCCAAGGCTTGGGAAACCGACGGTCGAACGCTGTCCTGGCTGATCGAGCAAAGCCCGGAACCTCGCGTACTCGGGCTGTTCGCCTTCGGCGACACCCTCAAGCCCGGCGCGCTGCACGCGGTGCAACAACTGGCGGCCCAGCACATCCACAGCCACCTGCTGACCGGCGACAACCGCGGCAGCGCCCGGGTGGTGGCCGAAGCGCTGGGCATCGAAAATGTCCACGCCGAAGTGCTGCCGGCGGAAAAAGCCGCCACTGTCGCCGAGCTGAAAAAAACCGGGGTCGTGGCCATGGTCGGTGACGGCATCAACGACGCACCGGCGCTGGCCGCGGCCGACATCGGCATCGCCATGGGCGGCGGCACCGACGTGGCCATGCACGCCGCCGGCATCACCCTGATGCGCGGCGATCCGCGGCTGGTGCCGGCCGCACTGGAAATCAGCCGCAAGACCTACGCGAAGATCCGCCAGAACCTGTTCTGGGCCTTCGTCTATAACCTGATCGGCATTCCGCTGGCGGCGTTCGGCTTTCTCAATCCGGTGTTGGCCGGTGCGGCGATGGCCCTGTCGAGCGTCAGCGTGGTGAGCAATGCGCTACTGTTGAAAACCTGGAAACCCGAGGATCTGGAGGACAACCGATGAACATCGGCCAAGCGGCCCGCCACAGTGGCCTGAGCGCGAAGATGATCCGTTATTACGAGTCGATCGGTCTGCTCAAGGCCGCCCATCGCACCGACAGCGGCTATCGCGTCTACGGCGACGATGACCTGCACACACTGGCATTCATCAAGCGCTCGCGGGATCTGGGTTTTTCGCTGGAGGAAGTCGGCAAGCTGCTGACCCTCTGGCAGGATCGCCAGCGCGCCAGCGCCGATGTGAAGGCCCTGGCCCGCCAACACATCGACGAGCTGAATCAGAAGATCCGCGAACTCGGCGAACTGCGCGACACTCTGCAGGATCTGGTCGAGCACTGCCACGGCGACCATCGCCCGGACTGTCCGATCCTCAAGGAACTGGCGTCGGGCTGCTGCGCGCAACCCGCGCGCGCCTGAGCAGCAGGATTTTCATCGACAGCACTGTGGCGAGGGGAATGCCGTGGAACAGCAGCACCACGGCACCCGGCGCCCACCACGCATAGAACGGCGCGGCGATCAGCATGCCGACGCCGAACCCGGTCATCTGCAAAAGCGTCAGGAAGCTGAAGATCGGCAGGCGCAAAGGCTCCGGTTCCCGTTGCAGACGTGACATCAGGCCGACTTCCGAGAAGCCGTCACCCAGCCCGGCCGGCAGCGAAAACAGCAACAGACCGACGACGCTGTGCTGCTGGAACATCAGGATGAAGCCGCAGGACATCAGCAGCACGCCACCGAAGTAGCGGCGCTCCAGATGAATGTTGTCGGTGCCGTTCAGGCGACTGGCGATCCGCGCGCCGAGCAGTTTGCCGACGGCCCACACTGCGAGCATCAGGCCCAGCGTGGTGCTGGCCGAGTCCGGCGTCAGCAGTTTGGAGATGATCGGAAAACCGACGTTGTGCGCAGCGCTGCCAAGGGTGTCGGCCATGGTCACCGCCAGCATCGCGGCCACCACCGGGGCACTGCGCAGGCCTTGCAACAATGCCGACCACTCACCCTGTTTAGCGCTGGATTCGGCCACCGGCTCCGGTGCACTGAACCGCAGCGGCGCAATCAATACCGCCGCCAACAGATAGGTCACCGCGTTCAGCGCAAACACCGTTTCAAAACCAAACCCCGCAACCAGCAACCCGGACACCAGACTGCCGCCAACCATCGCCATGGACGAGGCGGATGTGATCCAGGCATTGGTCTTGAGCAACTGCACCGGCTCGATCAAGCGCGGCAACTGACTGTTGAGGCCGATGGCGAACATCGAATTGCCAAAGCCCAGGCCGAACGCAATCAGCGGCAGCCACAACGTTTGCTGGCTGACCGGGACGATCAGCAACAATCCAAGCACGGCAGCGCGCAGCAGATCGAAAGTAATCAACGGCAGGCGGCCACTGCATCGACGATAAAACGCGGTGCCGATCAGGCTGGCAAAAATCCCGCCGCCCACGCGACTGGCGAGAAAGATCCCCACGCTCATCGCGCTGTTGCTCAGCAGGTAGACATAAGTGGCCAGCGCAACCATGTTGAGGAACGCGCCGAAATCGGAGATCAGCCGCGCCGTGATGATCAGCCGGGCATTGCGGGAAGTGCTGACCACAATCAATCCTTGAATGTGTAAAACCCGGCCGAAGCCGGGTTTTGTTTTTCAGATGCTCACTGCATCCACGGTGGCGGAGGCGGTTCGTCGGACTTGCCCTTGGGCTCGTCGTCCGCCGCACGGATGGCTTGCTTGCGCTCCTCATCCAGACGCGCCGCTTCGATCTCGCGCAGCACCCCGCCGACATCGGCCAGGTCCTCGGGATCGTCGAACTCGCCGGTCAGCACGCTGGCCGGGTGCAACGTACCCGCTTCGTACAGCGCCCACATTTCCTTGGCGTACTTGGTCTTCTTCAACTCCGGGGCGAAGCGGCCGAAGTACGACGCCATGTTGCCGACGTCACGCTCCAGCATGCTGAACGCATGGTTGTTGCCCGCCGCGTCCACCGCTTGCGGCAGGTCGATGATGACCGGCCCCGTCGGCGTCAGCAGCACGTTGAACTCCGAGAGGTCACCGTGCACCAGACCGGTACACAACATCAGCACGATCTGCGAAATCAGGAACGCGTGATATTCGCGGGCCTGATCCGGCTCCAGCACCACGTCGTTCAGACGCGGCGCGGCATCGCCGAATTCGTCGGCCACCAGTTCCATCAACAGCACGCCGTCGAGGAAGTCGTAGGGCTTGGGCACTCGCACACCCGCGCCAGCCAGACGGAACAGCGCCGCGACCTCGGCATTCTGCCAGGCGTCTTCGGTCTCTTTGCGACCGAATTTCGACCCCTTGGCCATCGCCCGGGCCTGTCGGCTGTTGCGAACCTTGCGGCCTTCCTGATACTCGGCCGCCTGGCGGAAACTGCGTTTGTTCGCCTCCTTGTAGACCTTTGCGCAACGTAACTGATTGCCGCAGCGCACCACATAAACAGCTGCTTCTTTGCCACTCATGAGTGGACGCAGCACTTCGTCGACCAGACCGTCCTCGATCAGGGGTTCAATGCGTTTTGGAGTCTTCATCAGCTTTTATTGTGGGTCCTTTATTACCAAACACGCGAATGTCATTCGTTATACGGCAATCCTCGCATCGCGGGGAGGGGTTGCCGACCTGTGAACCTGTGGATGCACACACTGTGCCGGACAAATCAGGTCAATTCGCCTCTTTATCGACCGCTTCGAATCATAGCCGAGGCCGGCGAATTTATAGGCGCCAGGACTTGAGGGCATTTGCGACAGAATCTGACATCCAACCGAACAGGTCTCGTAAGAATTTTCTCCCAAGACCTCAATTTCCCCCTTCATCAGCCGAATTCCTCTGAGACAGAGGAACTTGTCCGACAATCGTTCCAAAAAAATCTTCGATGTCGCACCCAGGGAAACGGGTGAGAAATAGGTTTTTCGGCTGCCAATAACCGCGAGTCATCTGCACTGCGTGGGCCTACAAGAAAATCTGGAGCGCGGATGAACATCAAACAGAAGTTGACCTGGGCGTTTGCAATCATCGCCTGCTTGCCCGTGGTGCTGGTCGCCACGCTGGTGGTACTGAACCTGCGCAGCGATGCCCGGGACGATTTTGTCGACAGCAGCGGGCGCGAGATCCGTCAGGTCAGCAATGCCATGCAGCTGTTTTTCGACGGCATCAGCCAGAACGTCGATTACCTGGCGGCGCAGCCGCTGGTGCGGAACGCCGATGGCAGCGTGCGCAGCCGCATGAGCGCCAACGCCTCCGATACCTCGGATGGCGAGATCGACAAGCAACTGTTTGCACTGTTCGAGGGGCTGGCCAAATCCCACCCGGCCTACTCCTACGTCTCCTATGGATTGAACAGCGGCGGCTATGCCTTCTGGCCGGGCGATCCGAAGATGGCCAACTACGACCCGCGCACCCGCCCCTGGTACAAGACGGCCATGGCCAACCCGGGCAAGACCCTGCGCACCGAGGCCTATTACTGGGCCGGCGACGACGCGGTTCTGGTCAGCACCGTGCGCGCGGTCGCCAACCAGTTGGGTGCCCAGGGTGGGGTGGTCAACATTGACGTGTCGCTCAAACAACTGACCGAGATCGTCAAACAGATCAAGCTCGGCGAAAGCGGTTATCTGATGCTGATGGAAAACACCGGCACGGTGCTGGTCGATCCGAAGCAACCGGAGCACAACTTCAAGCGACTCGACAGCCTCGGCGACGGCTACGCGCAACTGGCCAAGGCCGGCAAAGGCCTGGTTGACATCGAGCTCAACGGCGAGCGTTACATGGCCAATGTCTGGCCCTCGGAGCAACTGGGCTGGACCTTCATCGGCCTGATCAAACAGAACGAAGTGATGAGTTCCGCCACCCAACTGACTTGGCTGATCGCGATCATTGCGGCCGTGCTGGCGGTGTTTTTCGCGGTGGTCGGTGCCAGTTTCGCCAGCCTGATCGTGCGGCCGATCCGCAGCGTGGCCAGTGGTCTGGAAGGCATCGCCCAAGGCGAAGGCGACCTGACCAAGAGCCTCGATATCCGTGGCAGCGACGAAACCGCGCAACTGGCCAACTGGTTCAACCAGTTCCTCACCGCGATCCGCAGCCTGATTCAGCATATCGGTGGCGCGGCCGGAAAAATCCTCGCCACTTCGCAGAGCTCGACCCGGGTCTCCGGCGACATGGCCGAAGCCGCCGGACGCCAGCGCGAAGCGGTGGACATGGTCTCGACCGCGTTCCACGAAATGGTCGCCACCGCCAACGAAGTCGCCCGCTCGTGCAGCCAGGCGGCGGAGTCGGCCGACAGCGGCCAGCGCCAGGCCCGCGAAGGTCAGCAGCAGATCGATGCGGCGGTGCACAGCGTCGATCAACTGAGCCAGGAACTGGAGCAGTCGGCGCAGTCGATGCAGCAACTGGAGCGCGACAGCAACGACATCCAGTCGATCCTCGGCACCATCCGCTCCATCGCCGAACAGACCAACCTGCTGGCGCTCAACGCGGCCATCGAAGCGGCGCGGGCCGGTGAGCAGGGTCGTGGTTTTGCGGTGGTGGCCGATGAGGTTCGCGCACTGGCCAAACGCACGGCGGATTCGACGGCGGAAATCGACGGGCTGCTGGGCAACCTGGCCAAACGCACCAGCGCGGTGACTCAGCAGATGCGCGCCAGCCTCGATGTTTCGCAGCAATCGGTGGCACGCATCGGCGAAGCGCGAGAAAGCTTCGGTCAGATCCGTGAGTCGGTGGATGTGATTCGCGACATGAACACGCAGATCGCCACGGCCGCTGAAGAGCAGCATCAGGTGGCTGAGGACATCAATCGGCATATCAGCCAGATTCATGGTGATGCGCAGTTGGTGGCGGAGCTGGCGAATTCGGCGCGGCTGGATTCACAGAGTCTGGCGGGGCTGTCGAATGAGCTGGATGGGTTGGTGCGCAGGTTCCGGACTTGAGATTGGCGGGCAACCTGAAAAGCGCCCTCACCCCAGCCCTCTCCCGGGGGGAGAGGGAGCCGAATCGGGGATGCTTTAGAAATCCGCCGACATGAAAGAACGTTGTTGAATCCATAATCGACACCGATCTTTCAGGTCGATGTATAACGCCAGACACCTCGGTCAGTCCCCTCTCCCTCCGGGCGGTCCGACGTTTCGGGAGGGTTAGGGTGAGGGCAAGCTTTTGCTCTTCTAGCGCTCGATGATCGCCGTCACACCCTGCCCCCCCGCCGCACAAATCGAAATCAACCCCCGCCCCTGCCCCGCCGCATCCAGCAACTTCGCCAGGTTCGCCACAATCCTCCCGCCCGTCGCGGCAAACGGATGCCCCGCCGCCAGCGAGCTGCCCTTGACGTTCAAGCGGCTGCGATCAATCGAGCCCAGCGGCGCGTCCAGCCCGAGCCGGGTCTTGCAGTAGTCCGGATCCTCCCAGGCCTTCAACGTGCACAACACTTGCGCGGCGAAGGCCTCGTGAATTTCGTAGTAGTCGAAGTCCTGCAAGGTCAAACCATTGCGCGCCAGCAAGCGCGGCACTGCATAGACCGGTGCCATCAGCAGCCCTTCGGCACCGTTGACGAAATCCACCGCCGCCGCTTCGCCGTCCCGCAGGTACGCAAGGATCGGCAGACCACGTTCCCTCGCCCACTCTTCGCTGCCCAGCAACACCACCGACGCGCCATCGGTCAGCGGCGTCGAGTTGCCGGCAGTCAGCGTGCCTTTGGCGCTTTTCTCGAAGGCCGGTTTCAGGGTCGCGAGTTTTTCCAGGGTCAGGTCCGGGCGCAGGTTGTTGTCGCGGGTCAGGCCGAGGAATGGGGTCATCAGGTCGTTGTGCCAGCCTTCGCTGTAGGACGCCGCGAGTTTGTGGTGACTTTCGAAGGCCAGTTGATCCTGTTCCTCGCGGGGGATGTTCCAGGTCTGCGCCATCAGCTCGCAGTGCTCGCCCATCGACAGGCCGGTGCGCGGTTCGCCGTTGCGCGGGAAGTCGGGGATCAGGTGTTTCGGGCGCAATTGCAGAAAGGTCTTGAGCTTGTCGCCGGTGGACTTGGCGCGGTTGGCTTGCAGGAGGATCTTGCGCAGGCCTTCGCTGACGCTGATCGGCGCGTCCGACGTGGTGTCGACACCGCCGGCAATACCGCAATCGATCTGGCCGAGGGCGATCTTGTTCGCCACCAGCAGCGCCGCTTCCAGGCCGGTGCCGCAGGCCTGCTGGATGTCATAGGCCGGGGTGGCCGGCGACAGCCGCGAGCCGAGCACGCATTCGCGGGTCAGGTTCATATCCCGTGACAATTTCAGCACCGCCCCTGCGACCACTTCCCCGATGCGTTGGCCGTGCAGGTTGTAGCGTTCGATCAGGCCTTCGAGGGCAGCGGTGAGCATCACCTGATTGCTGGCGGTGGCGTAGGGCCCGTTGGAACGGGCGAACGGAATGCGGTTGCCACCAATGATCGCGACGCGGCGCAGCTGACTCATGAAATGCTCCTTGTGAAATATCCGGTCTGAAAATCGAGCGCTGAAAACCCGGTCGGGCCACAAAAGCGCCGAGGGCAAACTACTCTGCTGTTCTAGCGTAGGCCTTATTGCGTGGATCGAACGATTGATTGCGCTTCGCAGTCCACACTTTGAACCCCATCTTCTGGAGAGCGTTCCATGTCTGACCGCTATATCGACTTCGCCAACTCGCCCATCGGCCACCGTCTGGTCGGGGCCCTGGGCCTGCCGTCGCCGGTGCGGCTGGAACGCTGGCAGGCCGGGCGCCTGCGGCCAGTGGACGGTGCGCTGCTGATCGGCGGTGGTCCGCTGGCCGAGCAGGTCAGCGCCTTTGCCAACCGGTTGACCGATGCCATTTATCGCTACGGCGACCAGCCGGCGAGCGCCACCCAATGGATTCCCGGCCATGGCCCGAAACTCAAGGCCGTGGTGTTCGACGCCAGCGATTTGCAGCACACCGACCAGCTCAAGCAACTGCGCGAGTTCTTCCAGCCGTTGATGAAGAACCTCGACAGCAGCGCGCACCTGGTAATCCTCGGCCGCGCCCCGGAAACCCTGCGTGAACCGTTTGCCGCCAGCGCACAACGGGCGCTTGAAGGTTTCTCTCGCTCGCTGGCCAAGGAACTGCGCAGCGGCGGCACGCTGCAACTGATCTACGTCGGCGAAGGTGCCGAGAATCAGCTCGAAGGGCCGCTGCGGTTTTTCCTTTCGCCGAAAAGTGCATTCGTCTCCGGGCAGGTGATCCGGCTGACAGCCTGCGCCACCCAGGTCACCGACTGGACGCGCCCGTTGGCCGGACGCAAAGCACTGGTCACCGGTGCGGCGCGCGGCATCGGCGCCTCCATCGCCGAAACTTTGGCCCGTGACGGCGCCGAGGTGATCCTGCTCGACGTGCCGCCCGCGAAAACCGATCTGGAAGCCCTCGCCGCGCGCCTCGGCGGGCGCGCCATCACCCTCGACATCTGCGCCGAAGACGCCGCTACGCAACTGATCGAACAGCTGCCAGACGGCCTCGATATTCTGGTGCACAACGCCGGCATTACCCGCGACAAGACCTTGGCCAACATGACCCCGGAATTCTGGGACGCGGTGTTGGCGGTCAACCTCAACGCACCGCAAGTGCTGACCAAGGCCCTGCTCGACAGCGGCACTCTGCGCGATAACGCCCGGGTGATTCTGCTGGCCTCGATCAGCGGCATCGCCGGCAATCGCGGGCAGACCAACTACGCGGCAAGCAAGGCCGGGCTGATCGGACTGGCCCAGGCCTGGGCGCCGACCCTGCTGGAACGCGGTATCAGCATCAATGCCGTGGCGCCGGGATTCATCGAGACCCAGATGACTGCGCACATCCCGTTCGGCCTGCGCGAGGCCGGGCGGCGCATGAGTTCGCTGGGCCAGGGCGGCCTGCCGCAAGACGTCGCCGAAGCCGTGGCCTGGCTGGCACAACCGGGCACCGGCGCGTTCACCGGACAAGCGCTGCGGGTGTGCGGCCAAAGCGTTCTGGGGGCCTGAGCATGAGCATCGAATGGCAAACGCTGCACTACGAGCCGAGCCTGCCGGGGCTGTATGCCCGGGCGGCGACCCGACGCAAAATCACCGGCACCACCCTGCCCGCCAGCGGCTTGCGTTGCGCCGTCGAGGTCGATGGCAAACGTCTGGCGGCCTATCGCAAGGTCTGCGGTTTCACCGATGACGGTCTGCTGCCGCCGACCTATCCGCATAACCTGGCGTTCGCCCTGCAGATGCAATTGCTGACGGCCAAAGACTTTCCGTTCCCGCTGCTGGGGCTGATTCATCTGAGCAATCGCATCCGCGTGTTGCGGCCGATGGGCGGGATCAGTCGTGCGCAAGTCAGTGTCCGGGTGCATAACCTGCAACCCCATCCCAAAGGCGCGACCTTCGATCTGCTGACCACCCTCGACGATCAACTCGGCCCGTTGTGGGAAGCCGAAAGCCAAATGCTCTGTCGCGGCGTGAAGCTTGAAGGCGAACCGGTCGAACAGGCCTGGGAGCCGGCGCTGCCGCTGATGCAAGTGGCGCAATGGAAGGCGCCGGCGGACATCGGCCGGCAGTACGCGAAAGTCTCCGGCGACTACAACCCGATCCACCTGAGCGCCGCCAGTGCCAAGCTGTTCGGTTTCCCCACGGCCATCGCCCACGGGTTGTGGAACAAGGCCCGCACGCTGGCGGCGCTGGCAGATCATCTGCCCAAGGCCAACCTTGAGGTCACCGTGCATTTTCGCAAACCGGTGCGCCTGCCGAGCGAGGTGAGCCTGTTCGCCAGCGCTGCCGGTTCCAGCGGTGAGTTGCGCCTGATCGGCGCCGGTGATCTGGAGCACATGGTGGGCAACTGGCAGCCGGTAGCCTGACATCGAGGCCGGGAAAACCTGCTCAATTGTGTATATATCACTTAAGTTTTCCCGCGCCGCACAAACCTCCCTCGCCGAAACCCAGCCTTGATTTTCAAGGCTTTTTTTTGCGCGCCTATATCCTCGGTATTAGTCGTTAGGCGGCACTCGCATCCCCCTGCATAAAGGCGTTAATACCAACTTGAGAATGGCGTGGATCCGGCCTTGCGATTGATATGAGCACAACGGACGAAGGCACTGCCGGCAACAGAATCGGCGGGCCATCGAAAACAACAAACGTTGTGACAGGTGCAAGGAATAACGCTCATGAAAACTCAGATGAAAGCTCAGGCGGCATGGTGCAAATCGGCAACGGCACTGGCCCTCATTCTCTCCCTCGGTCTGGCCGGTTGCAGCAGTGGCGGCGGCGGTCATCACAGCAGTTCCGGCAGTTCTTCCCCCGACAGCTCGACTGCGGGTACTGGCGGCACCGGTGGCACGGGTGGAACCGGAGACACCGCGGGCACTGGCGGTACCGGTGGCACTGGCGGAACGGGAGGGACAACGGATCCGACCAATCCCACCAATCCGACGGACCCGACGAACCCGACCAATCCCACGACCCCTTCGCTGGTGACGACCACCCTGGTGCAGGACGTCGGCAATACCGTCAGCGGCGTCGGCGATGGCGTCGGCCAGATCGGCGACTCTCTCAGTGGCGTGCCGGTAGTCGGCGGCGTGGTGCAAAGCGCCGCCAAAACCGCCGGCAACGTTGTGACCACGCTGGGTGACGGCGTAGCCAACGGCATCGGCAAACTGGCGACCACCGACAATGGTCTGGGCGTCACCGCTTCGGCGGTCGGCGGCGTGGTGCAGGATGTGGGCAACGGCGTGTCCGACCTGAGCGGCAAACTGGCGACTGCCACGGGCAGCGTTCCTGTGGTTGGCGGTGTGGTGACCAAGGTCGCCCCAGTGCTCAACGGAGTCGGCGAAAAGGTCACCATGCTCGGCGACACCCTCAGCACCGCCACCACCACCGGCCCGCTCGGCTCGGTGACCAAAGAAGTCGGCAGCAAACTGGTGCCGGTGATTGCCATGGTCGAAAGCACCACGGACAAACTCGGTACGGCTACAGGACTGGGCGCGCCGTTGAACGGTTTGGTCCAGAAGGTCGGCAGCACGGTGGACGGCGTGGGTGACAAGGTCACTGTCGCCGGCAACGGCAACGCTCTGACCAACACCGTCGGCGGCGCCCTGAGCAATGTCGGCACTGCCGTCGGCAAGGCCGGTGGGCTGGTGGACAACGGCACCGGTTCGGGAACAGGCGTCGGTGGCGGTCTGGGCAGCAATGGCTTGCTGCAAACCGTCGGCGGCGCCGTGGTCAACGTCGGCGCCGGCTTGAGCAGCGGCAATGGCACTCTCGCCGCACCCGGGGGCGTGCTGGCGGCGGCCGGTAACACCGTGGCCTCGCTCAACACCGTGCTCGGCGGTTCGGGCTCGCCGATCACCAGCCCGACCACTCCCCTGGCAACCCTGGGCAACAACGTGGGTGCCGGACTTGCGCCAGTCACCACGGCGGTCACCAGCCTGACCCAGAACGTCGGCGCCGCCACCGGGCTCGGCACTCCGGTCGCCGGTCTCACCGGTCAGGTCGGCGGTGCCGTCGGCAATCTCGGCAACACGATTGCCAGCACCAACAGCAACCCTGTAGTGACGGCGGTCGGCAACACCGTCACCACGGTGGGCAATACGGTCACTGCGGTCGGCGGACTGGTCAACGGTGGCACCGCCACCGGGACTGGCGGCGGACTGGGTGGCGCCCTCGGCGGTCTTACCGGCGCCCTGGGCGGCAACAAACGCTGAATTGCACCTGGCCGATTCGACGGCCGAACCTACAGCGCCTACGCTTGGTTGAGGGCGGAAGATTCCCACGAGTCTTCCGCTTTTTTCTTAGGAGAAAACCCGCCCGGTGCTGGGGTTTGAACATGGAGTGTCCTATGCGCGTTATGGCATCCCTGCTGTTTCTCAGTCTCAGTTGCACAACCCTCGCCGACACTCTGCCCAGCTTTCTTAACAGCAACGAAACCATCCGCAACCTGCCGGTGCCGAACCTGCCCGCCGACGCCTACCGGCCGAACGCCGCGCCGCTGCAAGTGCCGGAGCCCGGCGCCACCGCCGCGCAGCCGTTGTTGATGGGCACGAAGATCAACCTCAGGACCGTGCAGATCGAAGGCGGCACGCTCTACCCGTTGAACGAACTGGCAGAAATCTACAAGCCCCTGATCGGTCGCGAGAGCAGCCTTGCCGACCTGATCGAAGCCACCCGCAACATCACCCGTCGCTACCAGCAGGACGGTTATCTGCTGTCCTACGCCTTCCTGCCACAACAGAACTTCGACGACGGCGTGGCGCGCGTCGTGCTGGTGGAAGGCTACGTGCGCGACGTGCAGATCGCGGGCGACGTCGGGCGGGTCAAAGCCCTGCTCGAACGACTGGCGGCCAAGCTTCAGGCTGAGCGCCCTCTCACACGCAAGACGTTCGAGCGCTACACCACACTGATGACCCGCATTCCCGGCGTGACGATCCAGGCCCAGGTGCCGCCACCCGGCACCACCGAAGGTGCAACCACGCTGGTGGCCCAGGCCAGCCGCAAACCGTTCACCAGCACCCTGAGCACCACCGAAGACAACCGCAACGGCACTCAGGCCCTGCTCGGTATCAGCAGCAATTCACAAACCTCGATGGGCGAACAACTGAGCCTCAGCGGCCTGTTTCCACCGGGGGATGATCACGAGCGTTACTACCGGCTGGACTACAACCAGTTCGTCAACGACGAAGGTGCGCAACTGAGCCTGTCGGCCTCACGCTACCGGGCCGATCCCGGCACCAACGTAGTGCTGAACAACGGTCTGGAACTCAAGCCGCATCGCGAAAACGACCGTTACTCGCTCGGCTTCAGCCTGCCGCTGATTGCCGCCTCGGATGAACTGCTGACCGCTGGATCGCGCCTGTACGCCGTCAACGACAAGACCCGCTACAACGTGATCGGCTACCCGCTGAGCGTCGAAGAACGCACCGACATACGCGCCCTCGCCTTCGAAAGCGACTGGCGCAAGGCCGATGCCCGGCAACTGCGCATTCTCAGCGGCGGCGTGTACCAGGGCTTCGACAGCCTGGGCGCGCACACCAACAACAGCGCCATCGACCTCGATTTTTTCCGGGTGCGTCTGTCGGGGGTGCAGAGCGACAAGTTCTTTGATAACTGGCAAGGCGTACTGTCAGCCGCGTTGTACTGGAGCGACGACACCCTGCCCGACAGCGAGCGCGCGGTGTTCGGCGGGCAGAATTTCGGCCGTGGTTATCCCGATGATCAGGCGTCCGGCGACAAGGGCTGGGGCGTGGCTTACGAAATCAACTACAGCTTCAACCGCGACGGCAATTGGGTGCGCATCCTGCAACCGTACTTCGTGCTCGATCGCTCGCGCAGCTGGTTCAATGAATTGCCGGTACAGGCCAACAACCTGTCATCGGCGGCGGTCGGCCTGAGATTCGGCGATGCGAAGTACTACAACATCGCCCTGGAAGCCGCCAAGGCGATGTCGGATGAAGCGCTGGATACGTTCAACCGCCGGCCGCGTTACAGCATCAGTTTCAGTTATCAGCTATAGACCGCCGTCGCAGGCAACGCCGGTTGCCTGCGACGAGCTAGTTATTCGTTTCGATCTTGCCCCCGGCATCCGGGTCGTAGAAATCGGGGATTTCATATTTGTACTTCTTCAACCAGCGCTGCATCGCCAGCTCACGCTCGGTGGCCGTGGCCGCCTGCGGATCGGGGGACGCGGCCTTGTTGCGGCTTTGCAGCAACAGCCAGCCTTCGGTTTCCTGCTGCTGGGCCGAGGCCGGGCCGGCGTCGATGGCCAGCGCGCCGAGCGGCAGACTCAACAGGCTCAGGCAACACAGGGTCTTGAACGTGTTCATGGCATCTCCTTGAGGCTCACTTGATCGCCGGTTGCGCATCAATCGCCACCGCGACCTGATTGCCAGCGACGGGTCTGGCTCTGACCGGCGACTTGAGTTTCTCCGCACGCGCCTGGGCATCGCTGAACTGCTCCGGGGTCAGGTGCGCGCGGCTGACCACTTCGGCGGCTTGCTGCCAGTTGTTCTGGTAGAGCAGCAGGGTCACCAGATTCAGCGTCGCCAACTGATTGTTCTGCTTCAGCTCGATGGCGGTCAGGAACTCGAAACGAGCGTCCTCGAGCCGCAGCTGATTGAGGTACACCACGCCCAGATCATTGCGGATGTTTTCATTGGTCGGCGCCAGACGCGCCGCCCGTTGCAGGTGGGCCTGCGCCTGGCCGTTGTCACCACGGGCGGCGTACAACTGGCCAAGGCCATGTTCGGCGTCGGCGTTCAGGCATGTGCCCAGCAGACTGCGATACAACGGCTCCGCTTCACTGCGACCCAGCAGGCGATAGACCTTGGCCTTGCGCAGCCGCACCTCGACGAGGTTGTCGGGCAGCCCCTGCAGATTGGCCAGGCTGGCGTGCAGCTTGCCGTCGTTGACCAGATCATCGGCGAGGTTCAGCGACAGCTCCTGTTCGGAGCTCAACTTGCTGCAGCTGGCCGGCGCCAGCATCGTCGTCCACGGTGCCTGACCGTCGGTTGCGCAACCGCCGAGCAGCAACAGGCTAGCCATGACCATCAGTGTTTTCATCAATCGCTCTCCATCGCCATTGTCATTGTCAGGACGCAAACGCCCGGGTGATTGCGGTAAAACCGGGGCCCGCCAAAACGATCAGCAAGGCCGGAAAAAGCAGCAGCATCATGACCACCGACATCTTTGCCGACATCTTCGAGATGTACTCCTGCAAGCGTGTCAGGCGTCGGTCATCCAGCAGTTGCTTGAGCGTCAGCAACGATTTCATCGCTCCGCCGCCCTGTTGAATCAGTTGTTGCAGGATCACGCAGGTGTCGGTGAACTCATCCACCGCCAGCATCGCGGCCGCCTTGTTCAACTCTTGTCCGAGTTCCAGGCCCGAGTCGACACGGGCCAGGATCAGACGCAGTTCGCCGGTCAGTTCCGGCAGCAGTTTTTGCCCCTCGCTGCTGAGTACACGCAGGGCCTGCTCGACGGCCATGCCGGACTCGAACAGGATTCGCAGCAGGGGAATAAACGTCGACACTTCCACCGCAATGATTTTCTGCCGACGGGCAGCGGCATACGCCAGCAGGCGTTTGGGCAGCAGATAGCCGACGCCGGTGGCGATCATCGGCACCAGCCAGCCGTTGGGTGCGAGGGGGAAAAACACCTCTTTCAGAAACACGCCCAGCCCCAGCGTCAGCAGCGGCGTGCCGATCTGGCAGGCGGCAAACAGCGAGCGCTCGCTGGCCCGGCGCCAACCGAGCCGGCTGAGCAGGGTCTGGGTTTCACTGTCGATGCTCACCGAGCGCTGACCGAAGCGACTGCTGCCCAGTGCCCGCAGCCAGTTGCCGAAACGGTTCTCGCGCACCAGATGCCCCTGCAGACGCTGGTTGACCTGACGCACCCGACGCCGCTCGGTCAGCAGGTGATTGCCGACCAGCAACAGCGCCCCGAGCAACAGCATGAGACTGGCCAGCATCAGCATGTCAGACACTCCTCAACATGCGCCACAGCGCCAGGCAACCGGAGACCTGCAACACCACCGCGACAATCAGCATGGTCCGACCGCCGGAATCGTTCCACATGCCGAGCATGTAGCCGGGATTGGTCAGCATGAAGTAACTGACCAGGATCACCGGCAGCGATCCGAGTACCCACGCGGTCATCCGCGTTTCGCCGGTCAGCGCACGCAGTTGCCGGGCACCCTGGTCACGTTCGCGAATCAGTTTGATCAGGTTCTCCAGCAACTCGCTGGCGTTGCCGCCGTAGCGATGGTTGACCTTCAGGCCCAGGGCGAACATGCGCAGTTCGTCCTGCTCGTAGAGCTCGGCGAAATCGCTGACCGCGTCCGGCAGATTCACCCCCAGCTGCACGTTGCGCTGCACCCGGCCCATCGCGGCTTTCAACGGGTCCTCACTGGTTTCGATGCCACCCATCACCGCGTCGCTCAGCGTCCGGCCAGACTTGAGGCTGCGCACGGTGTGGTCGAGCAACTGCGGTAACTGTTCGATCATCCGATTGAGCCGGCGCCGATACCGCCACGCGATGTACAGCCGCAAAATCAGCGGCGGCGCCAGTATCAGCAGCAACAGGCCAATCCAGTCGGCCAGCAGATAACCCAGCATCATGCCCACGACCCACAACGACAGCCAAAGCCCGAATCGCTCGCTCGGCCGGCCAAGGCCTGCCCGCAGGAACATCCGCTCCAGACCGGACCACGAGGATTTTTCTGCGACTGCTTGCGGTTGTCCGGCGGCGAGGCGAGAGAGCACCCGTTCGTTGGCAGTCTTGCGCACGCCCTGCAGGAACAGGCGAATCGACAACCCCAGCAGCAACAGGCAAAGGACAATCAGGATCACCGGTCCAATCATGACGAAGGCTCCATGCGTTCAGCCCAGACTCGACTCGCGCCGCAACTTGTCGCCGGCCGGATTGACCGCCTCGCGCAGGAAGCCGAACCCGGTGCGTCGATCCAGACGGAACAAGGTGTTGGTGACGTACACGTCTTCACGCACGCCGACCACTTCCACCACTTCACTGACACAACGGCGGCCGTCGGGCATGCGGGTCAATTGAATGATCACGTCGAGCGCCGCACAGATCATCTGCCGCAGGGTGCGTTCGGCCACCGTGCGGCCGGTCAGGCCGACCAGGGTTTCCAGGCGCAGCAACGCATCCTGGGCATTGTTGGCGTGGACCGTGCTCATCGAACCGTCGTGACCGGTGTTCATCGCTGTCAGCACGTCGAGCACTTCAACGCCACGGATCTCGCCGAGAATGATCCGGTCCGGACGCATCCGCAGAGCGTTGCGAATCAGGTCGCTGGCCTTGACCTCGCCATGGCCCTCGGCATTCGGCGGGCGGGTTTCCAGACGCACCACGTGAGGGTGGCCGAGTTGCAGTTCGGCAACGTCTTCGATGGTCACCAGCCGTTCGTGGGGGTTGATCAATTGGCTGAGAATGTTCAGCAGCGTGGTCTTGCCGGTGCCCGTGCCGCCGCTGATCAGGATGTTGCAGCGCTTGCCTACGGCCTCCTGGAAACACTCGAAAATCGGCTGGTCGATGGTCTGCATCGCAATCAGGTCGCTGCTCTTGAGCATATCCTTGCGGAATTTTCGAATCGACAGGCACGGGCCGTCGAGGGCGATTGGCGGGATGATCGCGTTGACGCGGCTGCCGTCGGGCAGGCGCGCATCGACCATCGGCGAAGACTCGTCCAGCCGCCGACCGAGCGGCGCGAGAATGCGCTGCATGACCCGTTCGACGTGGTGCGCATCGATAAAGCGCAGGTCACTCTGATGCAGTACCCCGTCACGCTCGACGAACACCCGATGCGGGCCGTTGACCAGGATTTCGGTGACGGCGCTGTCGCGCAGCAAGACTTCCAGCGGACCGAAGCCGGTCAGCTCATCGACGATTTCTTCCCCCAGCCGCTCCATCTCGTAACGGGAAATCGCCAGGTGCAGACGGGCGATGTATTCGGCGACCTTGTCGGTCACAAATTGCGCCAGCAACTGCCGCGAGCCTTCCAGCAGGTTTTTCCCGGACTCCTCGAGGGCATCGATGATGTAGCGATGCAGCACCAGCTTCAGGCCTTCGTGGTCGGTGTTGCCCGACTGGCACCGCGCCGGTGCACCGAAAAGTTTTTCCGGACTCATGAGGTGCCTCGCAACCGGTCGAACCAGGTGACCCTGGGTTTGGCCAGACCTTCGGAGCGCTTGGCCAGCCGTTCGCCGAGTACCCGCAGGCTCTGGGTGAGTTTTTCCCTGGGCGCCAGTTCAAACAGGCTGACGCCCTGGTTCTTGGCGTTCATGCGCAGCTCCGGACTCAAGGCCAGTACCGCGATCACTTCCAGGTTGAAGGTCTTGCCGAGGGTGTCCGCATCTGGCGCAACGTTGCTCAGATAGCGGTCGACCAGCAGCCGTCCGTGATCGAGCTTCATGCCTTTTTCCCGCCACAGATTGAATACCGCCAGATTGCGCCGGCAATCGAGCACGCTCTGGTCGGTGTACCAGATCAGCTTGTCGCAATGGCTGACAAAGGTCCGCAGGGCTTCGCTGTCAGGCTGGCCGGTGAGGTTCACGACGATGTGCTGGAAGTGCTGGCGCAAGGCGCTGAGCAGCATGAACAGCTCGGCGGCGCTGGTGCTTTCCAGTGGTTCGTCATTGTCGGCGTACGCCAGAATCCGCAGCCCCGCTTCGGCGCTGGTGAACGCGCTGTCGATCAACGTGGCGTCGAGCCTGCGCAGGTGGCGCAAGGCATCGCCGAAGTGAAACGAACTCTCCAGCCCCAGCAACGCCAGGCTGTCGCCACGGGGCAGCCCGAGGTCCAGCAGCAGCGTCTGCTGCCCGCTCTTTTGCACCACCAGTGCCATATGGTTGGCCAGCAGCGCGCCGTCGGAACTGCTCTGTACGCCGTACAACACCGTCAGGCCACCCAGTTGCGCATTGTGGGTCACCGGCGGCAGGCGTTTGCTCAAGCGCCGCACCAGCCCGGCCACTTCGCTGGAACGCGAACCATAGGCGACGAAATCCCGTGCCCCGGCGCGCATCGCATTGAGTACAAGCTGGTTGTCCATGCCGTCGCCAAGGGCAACGATCGCCAGCATCGGCTTGGCCTCCAGCGCGCCTTCGATCAGCGCGCTCTGGGCCACCACGTGTTCCCGGTCGAGGCCGACGAACACCAGGCTGGCGAAGGTGACGTCCACCAGCGCGAGCAATTCGTCGAGGCTGCCGCCACCGGCACTGACCACCTGGCCCAACGGCGCAAGCGCGCTTTGCAGCCACTCCAGATCGGTGTTGTTGCGGGTGATGGCGAGGAAGGTCTGACTCAGGCTCTGGCTCATTGGGACAACCCGCTGCGCTTATCGAAGTTACCGTTTTCCAGGAAAAACATGCGGTAGAAATTCGGGTCGTAGTTGCGCAGTTTTTCACCCGGCAACGACGGCAGTTGCGCCTCCGCCGAGAGCGGACGCACCAGGTGCGGGGTGACGATCATCAGCAGCTCTCGCTCTTCGCGCTTGATCTGCGAGCTCTTGAAAAAAGCCCCGAGCACCGGGATATCGCCCAGCCCGGGAAACTTGTCGACCTGGGAACTGTTGCTGGTACTGATCAAACCGCTGATGACAAAACTCTCACCATCGGCGAGGGAAATGCTGGTGTCGGTGCGGCGGATGGTCAGGGCCGGCACGGTGGTGCCGGCGATGTTCACCGCGTTGCTGAAATCCAGTTCGCTGACTTCCGGCGCCACTTTCAAGGCGATGCGATCGTGGCTGATGATGGTGGGCGTCAGGGTCAGGCGGATGCCGAATTCCTTGTATTCGATCGACACGTTATCGCTGCCGGAACTGGGCACCGGAACCGGAATCTGCCCGCCTGCGAGGAAACTCGCACTCTGCCCGTTGAGAGCCACCAGGCTTGGCCGCGCCAAGGTATAGGCGAAGCCGCTGCCCTCAAGAGCATTGATGATCGCCATGGTCTTGCCGCCGATCCACGAGAAGTTGAACAGCGAGTTGTCCACCGGCAATCGCGGTTGCGGGACACCGTCGATGGGCGGCAAGGTCCCGGGTGAGCCAAAGAGGAAATTGCCGCGGGTGCCGATCAGCGAAGCCGAGGCCTGTTTTAGCTTGGTGCGGCTGACTTCGACGAAGCGAATGTCGGTCTGCACCTGCGAGGGCAACAGCGCATCATCCGACGGCAGCGCACCGGTGTTGGTGAGGGCCGAGGTGGCGGCGCCCTTGACGAACACCATGCTCTGGCGGGGCTCGCTGGAGCAGCCGGTCCAGACCATCAGACTGGTAGCGCCCGGCGCCACGGCGGTAAGCAGGAACGACGAATTGCCATTGGCATGCACGTCGGCGATTTTCGGATCGCCGATGGCCAGGCGCGTGATCGCCACCGGTGATTGCATGTCCTGCTGCCAGCCTTCGTTGATTTCGATCACTGGCGGTAAGCGCCCGAGGGCCGCGCAGTTGCCGGTGGCCGCCTGCGCGGCATTGATTGACAGTCCCATCAGCAGCAAGGCCCGGAGCACGGGATTGAAGGTCGGCCAGGAACGACTCTGCATGCACTTGGATCCTTGCTCAGTCATGGGTTTTGTGGGTTGGTCTGATTGCCGCGAATCACTTCCACCGCGGGCCGTATCGCACCGCTGTGGTCGCTGCCGGGCGCGGTTTTCGGCGCGGTCCCCAGCGCCAACTGAGTGAACTGGAAGAGTTGGCTGTTGGCGGCCACCAGTTTGTCCGGCGCCTGACGTTCGCCGGCCCAATATCTGGCCAGGCGCTGTTCTTCGCTGCTGCGCACGGCCAGGCGCAACGTCCCGACCTGGGTGGCGAGCATCATTCGACTCAACAATTGCTCAGGCACCGCCAGCACCACGGTGCGCGCGGTGAGCCGGCGCTGGTCCTGTTTGATCTTGTCGTCGGCACTCATCGCAGGAGCGGACGGTTGACCGTCGTTGGTCAGGCCGTATTGTTCGCCGACGCCGAGCACACGCATGGCCGGCACCACAATCTGTGCCGACTGTTGCGGGTTGCTGGCGTCCTGGCGCAGGAACAACAGCACGTCGACGTAATCCCCGGGAATCAACTGCCCGGCCGCGCCGATCACTTCATCGACCGACACCGCGAGCGCGCGTTCGTCACTGTGGATCATGCGCGCCAGTGTGCCGCCGGCCTCGAAGCTTTCTTCGTTGAGCCAGGTGCCGGCGCTCAGGTGTCGCCACGGTGTGCGGCCCACGGCCTGTTCGAGAGTACCGAGACTGCCGGCGGGGGCGCTGAGCAGTTTTTCAACGGCCAGATCGGCGGCAGTGAGGGGGGTGAAGGGCGGGACGTCACGCACCAGGACCACGACCGGCTGGCGGGTCTGGTCTTCGGCGGCTGCGACGGTTTTTTCGACGGTGACCACCGCAGGCGCGGGAGCCTCGGCAACCGGAGCGGGCTGCCGGCTGAGCACCAGGCCCCAATATCCGACAACGATGGCCCCCAGTAAAAGCACCGTTGCAAGGCCCATGGTCACACGACTGTTCATGACGGCTCTCCCTTTCCTGCTGCACTACCAGCCCGCACTTCCTACCAAGGGACATCGCAATCAGGCAGCTATGAACATCCAACTATTTCGCTATTTCCACGCTAGCTGAAACAAGACAAAACGCCATTACTGACAGACAAATAACCCACGAAAGTATGGGTGTTGGCCCAATCAGCAGTCGAAATTCCGGGCGTGACGAAGCGACTAATCCTTTATGACTAATCCGTTCTTACAGTTGTTGGGTGGGGCTTTGTTGACAATGCTCAAATGGCACGGCGAACGCTTTGCCGCTGCTGTGACATCGGCGCCAGGTGCGCAAAGGAGTGGGCATATGTTTCGAATGATCGTTGATTATTTAATGGCCAGAGCTTTGCTGCTCTACAAACATGAGGACGGGGCTTCGGCAATTGAATACGCCATCGTCGTGGCCATGGTCGCCGTGGTGGTGGTCGTTTTTGTCACTCCGCTGGGTGATCGTATGCTGGCGATCTTCAACAACGTTCTGGTGTCACTGGGCGGCACGACGCAAACCCGGCCAACGCCATAATCCACAGTACGGTTGCGCCAGCACCTTGCTGATGTCGGGCTACACTCGATCTACCATTCAGCTTTCAGGTACTGCCCATGAACGTGTCTTCTTCCCCACGCCAACAGTTGCTTCTGGTTGACGACGAAGAGGACGCGTTGCTGGAGCTGGCGGAGTTGCTGGAAGGCGAAGGCTTCGTCTGTCATACCGCCACCTCGGTCAAACTCGCCCTGCATCACCTGACCCGCCATCCCGATATCGCTCTGGTAATCACCGATCTGCGCATGCCGGAGGAAAGCGGCATGTCGCTGATCAAGCGTCTGCGCGAACACACCTCGCGCCAGCATCTGCCGGTGATCGTGACGTCGGGGCATGCAGACATGGAGGATGTGAGCGACATGCTGCGGTTGCAGGTGCTGGACCTGTTCCGCAAGCCGATCTATCACGTGCGGCTGCTGGAAACCCTGGACAATCTGTTTCCCAAACCGAAAGTGAATGCCGGGTAAATGGGTTACCCGGCAGTCTGTCTCAGTGTGCGGTTACCCGCTGGCGCAAACCGGAATTGCCCGGCGATAACGCCAGCGCCAACTGCGTGCGGTTGTGCATGTGGGTCAGGCGCAACACCTGCGAAACGTAAAGTTTTACGGTGTTTTCGGTGATGCCCAGCTCACAGGCAATCTGATAGTTGGTCTGCCCCTTGCCCACCAGGCGCGCCACGTCCAGTTGCCGTGGCGACAGCTGATTGAAGATCGCCGGGATCTCCAGTTCACCGGCCTCACGGGTCGCCTCGTCACTGACGGGCGCCGGCGCGCGACGCACCTTGTCCAGATCCTGATAAAGATCATCGATGGACGACGACAGGTCCTGAAGTTTTTGATTCAGATGGCCCAGTTGCAGGGTTTTCTGCCGCTCCTGCAGCACCGCTTCCTGGCGTTGCAGGCCTTCGAGCAATTCATCCAGATTGACCGGTTTCTGGTAGTAGTCGGCAATCCCGGCGCGCAAGGCCTTGATCACGTCCTGCTTGTCAGCGCGGCCGGTGAGCATGATGGCTTCGAACGCCCGGTGTTTGCCGGCCAGCCGTTGCAGTTCCTGCACCAGTTGAATGCCGTCCATGTCCGGCATGTTCAGATCGCACAGCACCAGGCCGATCGCTGTGTCGTCCGAAAAACGCTCGATCGCCTCTTTGCTGGACTGGCACGGCACACAGCGGTAGCCGCTGCTCTCAAGAAATTCACAGAGTTCTTCGACGATCAGAGGCTGATCATCGACAACGATGACTTTTACCGCAGATGTAAGCTTGTTCACGTGCCACTCCATGCCCGGGCCAAAAACTGACCATTCCTGTACTGTCAGCCGCTGGCTGTATAACTCGTTACTTTGAAGGTAGACCCACTTTCCGACTATGTACATAAGACTAGTGGCGCTTGGCGACTAATGGATCCAAGGTAGTGCAAGCACAAATCCGATCAGCACGAACGGCGCAAATGGCAGCTTTTTT
>Ga0068823_109204_pt1 | contig 30524 bp, 25 predicted proteins | sample Hof3ISUMetaT_20_FD_68482 | JGI IMG/M metagenome (GOLD analysis project Ga0068823, IMG submission 68482) | Enriched soil aggregate microbial communities from Iowa State university to study microbial drivers of carbon cycling -... | ecosystem: Environmental > Terrestrial > Soil > Agricultural land... | reverse complement strand
GTCATCAGATAGTGAGCACGGTCTTCGCCTTCTTTGTCGAGAACCGATTCCAGGGCGTCCAGCCATTCCTGGGTTTCGACGGGATCGAGGTCTTGCATGGCTTGCTCCAGGGCGGAAAGGCTTCCAGAATCGGTTGCCTGAGTTTGCGACTGGCCTTGTGGGCAGACGATTTAAAATTCTTGGATTGCCGACAGGTTGTTCCGGCGGCGTGTAGTTTTACTACAAATCATCCGGCATTTCAGCCTCTCGAATGTATAGACGAGTAGTAAAACTACAGATGAAAGGCTTGTGGCCTCCAGCTGCGTTGTGAGAATAATCGTTAAGGTTGGTCTTTAGCCATCCGAAAAAGGTGAAAGTTTGATGCTGGCTGCCAAAGAAAAAGAAATTTCAGCTATTTCTCACCTTTGTTCGACAGTCCTTCGCGTAGCGGTTTTTCATTCATCACTACAAGCGGCCATTTACACGCCGATCAAGGATAGACCATGACCCTGCCCGCGCTTGCCGAACTGCCCGCCATTCTCCTGCCGTTGGTCAGCCGATCGGAGCAGTCGTTCCGTGCGGCCGTCGCGCAACTGGAAGACGATCACGGCTTCTCTTCCTGGACGCCGGAACGCTGGGCGCAGTTCGCCCGCGTCAGCGCCGCCAGCGATTTCGTCATTGAACAGAGCGTTCGTGACCCTTTGATGTTGTTGTCGCTGGTGCAGTCCGGCGAACTCGACCGGGCATTCGTTCCCGGCGAGTTGTGCGGGCAGATGGCGGCTGCGGTCGGCACCGCGCAGACCGAAGACGAATTGGGCCGCGTCCTGCGCCGTCAGCGCACCCGGCATCAGGTGCGGATCATCTGGCGCGACCTCAACCGCCAGGCCGATCTGGTGCAGACCTGCCGCGATCTCTCGGACATGGCCGACGCCAGCATCGACCAGGCCTATCAATGGTTGTACCGCCGCCATTGCGAGCAGTTCGGCACGCCGACCGGCCGGCGTAGCGGCGAACCACAGCAAATGGTCATCCTCGGCATGGGCAAGCTCGGCGCGGTCGAGCTGAACCTGTCTTCGGACATCGACCTGATTTTCGCCTACCCCGAGGGCGGCGAAACCGTCGGCGTGAAACGCCCGCTGGACAACCAGGAATTTTTCATCCGCCTCGGCCAGCGCCTGATCAAGGCCCTCGACCCGATCACCGTCGACGGTTTCGTATTTCGCGTCGACATGCGCCTGCGCCCGTACGGCTCGTCCGGCGCGCTGGTGCTGAGCTTCAATGCGCTGGAGCAGTATTACCAGGATCAGGGCCGCGACTGGGAACGCTACGCGATGATCAAGTCGCGGGTGGTGGCCGGCGATCAGGTGGCGGGCGAGCAGTTGCAGGAAATGCTGCGGCCGTTCGTTTACCGGCGCTATCTGGACTTCTCGGCGATCGAAGCGCTGCGCACCATGAAGCAGCTGATTCAGCAGGAAGTGCGGCGCAAGGGCATGGCCGACAACATCAAGCTGGGCTCCGGTGGTATCCGTGAAGTCGAGTTCATCGCCCAGGCTTTTCAATTGATTCACGGTGGTCGCGACCTGAGTCTGCAACAGCGCCCTCTATTAAAGGTGTTGAGCACGCTCGAAGGGCAGGGCTATCTGCCGCCGGCGGTCATCAGCGAGCTGCGCGAAGGTTACGAATTCCTGCGTTACACCGAACACGCGATCCAGGCGATTGCCGATCGTCAGACCCAGATGCTCCCGGACAGCGCTCAGGATCAGGCGCGCATTGCGTTCATGCTCGGTTTCGCCGACTGGGAAGCGTTCCACGAGAAGCTGATGTTCTGGCGCGGCCGGGTCGCCTGGCACTTCGCGCAAGTGATCGCCGATCCCGATGAGGACGAAGGCGTCGAGAGTGAAGTGGTGGTCGGCGGTGAATGGCTGCCGCTGTGGGAAGAGGCTCAGGACGAAGAGGCGGCCTGTCGTCAGCTGGAAGAGGGCGGTTTCGCTGACGCGACCAAGGCCTTGAAGGCATTGGCGAGCCTGCGCGCCAGCCCGCAGTTGCGAGCGATGCAGCGTCTGGGGCGCGAACGTCTCGATGCCTTTATTCCGCGCCTGCTCGCCCAGGCGGTGGAGCATGAAAATCCCGATCTGGTGCTTGAGCGGGTGCTGCCGTTGGTCGAAGCGGTGGCCCGGCGTTCGGCTTATCTGGTGCTGCTGACCGAAAACCCCGGCGCGCTGCGGCGTTTGCTGACGCTGTGCGCCGCCAGCCCGTGGATCGCCGAGCAGATCACCCGTTTCCCGCTGCTGCTCGATGAACTGCTTAACGAAGGCCGGCTGTTCAAGCCGCCGCTGGCGCCGGAGCTGGCCGCCGAGTTGCGCGAGCGCCTGACCCGGATCCCGGAAGACGACCTCGAACAACAGATGGAAGCGCTGCGTCATTTCAAACTGGCGCACCGCTTGCGCGTCGCCGCCTCGGAAATCGCCGGCAGCCTGCCGTTGATGAAAGTCAGCGATTACCTGACCTGGCTGGCCGAGGCGATTCTGGAGCAAGTGCTGGCCCTGGCCTGGCGCCAGACCGTGGCCAAGTACGGCACGCCGCTGCGCACTGACGGCACGCTGTGCGATCCCGGCTTCATCATTGTCGGTTATGGAAAAGTCGGCGGGATCGAGTTGGGGCATGGTTCGGATCTGGATCTGGTGTTCATCCACGATGGCGATCAGCAGGCCGAAACCGATGGCCCGAAACCGATCGATGGCACGCAGTTTTTCACCCGGCTCGGCCAGCGGATCATTCACTTGCTGACGGCGCAGACCAACTCCGGCCAGCTGTACGAAGTGGACATGCGCCTGCGTCCGTCCGGGGCGTCCGGGTTGCTGGTCAGTTCGCTCGGCGCGTTTGCGCGCTATCAGGAAAATGAAGCCTGGACCTGGGAACATCAGGCCCTGGTGCGGGCGCGGGTGCTGGTGGGCAGCCAGGATGTCGGCCAGGCCTTCGAGAGCGTGCGGGCGCAGGTGCTGGGCAAGGCTCGGGATCTGGCGAAACTGCAACAGGAAGTGAGCGAGATGCGCGCCAAGATGCGCGACAACCTCGGCAGCAAGAGCACCGCCGCCGGCACCGGGGCGAATGCCTTCGAGGCCACGGCGCCGTTCGACCTCAAGCAGGACGCCGGAGGTATCGTCGATATTGAATTTATGGTGCAATACGCGGCCCTGGCGTGGTCGCAGACCCACCCGCCGTTGCTGCGCTGGACGGACAATATCCGCATTCTGGAAGAGCTGGAGCACGAAGGGCTGATGCCGGCCGAAGACGCCAGCCTGTTGCGCGAGGCCTACAAGGCCTATCGTTCCGCCGCCCACCGGCAGGCCTTGCAGAAGGACGCCGGGGTGATACCGGGCGATCAGTTCGCGGACGAACGGCGGCAGGTGATGCGGATCTGGCGTGAGCTGGGGCTAAGCTGATTCTCGAGACGGGGAGGCGTGAAGCCTCCCCGGTTCGTTTATGGAAACCACATGAATATTCTGATCGTTGGGCCCAGTTGGGTCGGTGACATGGTGATGGCGCAGACACTGTTTCAGTGTCTCAAGCAGCGCCACCCGCAGTGCGAAATCGACGTGCTGGCCCCGGAGTGGAGCCGGCCGATCCTCGAACGCATGCCCGAAGTGCGCAAGGCCTTGAGCTTCCCGCTCGGCCACGGCGCGCTGGAGCTGGCGACCCGTCGGCGGATCGGCAAATCCCTGGCCGGCCAGTACGACCAGGCGATCCTGCTGCCGAACTCGTTGAAGTCGGCGCTGGTGCCGTTCTTCGCCGGCATCCCGAAACGCACCGGCTGGCGCGGCGAATTCCGCTACGGCCTGCTCAATGACGTGCGCACGCTGGATAAAGAACGTTATCCACTGATGATCGAGCGTTTCATGGCGCTGGCCTATGAGCCGAACGCCGAGCTGCCGAAACCTTATCCGCGCCCGAGTCTGCAAATCGACCCGGTCACCCGCGAGGCTGCATTGGCGAAGTTCGGCCTGACCCTCGATCGTCCGGTATTGGTGCTGTGCCCCGGCGCCGAATTCGGTGAAGCCAAGCGCTGGCCGTCCGAGCATTACGCCAAGGTCGCCGAGGCGCGGATTCGCGAAGGCTGGCAGGTCTGGCTGTTCGGTTCGAAGAACGATCACGCGGTCGGTGAAGACATTCGCGCGCGGCTGATTCCGGGCCTGCGCGAAGAGTCCGTGAACCTCAGCGGCGGCACCTCGCTGGCCGAGGCCATCGACCTGATGTCCTGCGCCGACTCGGTGGTCTCCAACGATTCCGGTCTGATGCACGTGGCTGCCGCGTTGAATCGCCCGTTGGTGGCGGTCTACGGGTCGACCTCGCCGGGTTTCACTCCGCCGTTGGCCGAGCATGTGGAAATCGTCCGCCTGGGCCTCGATTGCAGCCCTTGCTTTGATCGCACCTGCCGTTTCGGCCATTACAACTGCCTGCGGCAGCTGATGCCGGACGCGGTCAACGATGCCTTGCAGCGTTTGCAGGGCTCTGTGGTCGAGGTTCATTAACTTGCGGGTATTGCTGATCAAGACTTCATCGCTGGGCGACGTGATTCACGCGTTGCCGGCGCTGACCGACGCCGCCCGGGCGATTCCCGGGATCAAGTTCGACTGGGTGGTGGAAGAAGGCTTCGCCGAGATTCCGACCTGGCACCCGGCTGTAGGCAAAGTGATTCCGGTGGCGATCCGCCGCTGGCGCAAAAACATCTGGAAAACCATCTCCAGCGGCGAGTGGAAGCGCTTCAAGCAATCCGTTCGGGCGAACAAATATGACCTGGTGATCGACGCTCAGGGCCTGCTGAAAAGCGCCTGGCTGACCCGCTATGTCAAAGCCCCGGTGGCCGGTCTCGACAAGGGCTCGGCCCGCGAACCGATCGCCGCGCGTTTTTATGACCGCAAACTGGCGGTGGCCCGTGGGCAGCACGCCGTCGAACGTGTGCGCCAGTTGTTCGCCATTGCTTTGGGTTACGACTTGCCCAAAGGCCTGGGCGATTACGGCCTCAACGTCGAGCGTCTGGTCGAATTGCCACGCAAGAATGCCTACGTGGTGTTCCTCCACGGCACCACCTGGGACACCAAGCACTGGCCGGAAGCCTACTGGCGCGAGCTCACCGAACGGGTCGGCTACCTCGGCGTCGGGATCAAGCTGCCGTGGGGCAATCCGCTGGAGAAGGCCCGGGCCGAGCGCATCGCCGCCGGTTTCAAACACGCCGAAGTGTTGCCGAAGCTGAACCTGGCCGGGGTCGGCAAGGTATTGGCCGGCGCCCAGGCCTGCGTCGCGGTGGACACCGGTCTCGGTCACCTCGCCGCCGCTTTGGATGTGCCGACGATTTCCCTGTTCGGCCCGACCAATCCGGGCCTGACCGGCGCCTACGGCAAGCTGCAGATTCACCTCGGCAGCGATTTCCCGTGCGCGCCGTGCCTGCAAAAGAAATGTACGTATCAACCGACCGCGCAGGATGCCCGTCAGTTTGACCTGAAACGCGAGTGGCCCCTGTGCTTCACGCGTCTGAATCCCGAGCGTGTTGCCAGCCGACTGAGCACGTTGTTGATGGCTGAGGAGCTGCGCTGATGCAATTGGCTTTTGTCCTGTACAAATATTTCCCGTTCGGCGGTTTGCAGCGCGATTTCATGCGCATCGCCCTCGAATGCCAGAAGCGCGGGCACCAGATCCGCGTCTACACCCTGATCTGGGAAGGCGACGTGCCGCCCGGTTTCGAAGTGCTGGTGGCGCCGGTCAAGGCGTTCTTCAATCATCGGCGCAACGAAAAGCTCAGCGCGTGGATGGAGGCGGACCTGGCCAAGCGTCCGGTGGATCGCCTGATCGGCTTCAACAAGATGCCGGGGCTGGACGTCTACTACGCCGCCGACGGCTGCTTCGAAGACAAGGCGCAGAACCTGCGCCATTCGCTGTATCGCCGCTGGGGCCGCTACCGCCACTTCGCCGAATACGAGCGCGCGGTGTTCGCCAAGGATGCGAAGACCGAAGTGCTGATGATTTCCGAAGTGCAGCAGCCGCTGTTCATCAAGTATTACGACACACCGCTGGAGCGCTTCCACCTGCTGCCGCCGGGCATCGCCCAGGATCGTCGCCGTCCGGCGGATGCCGACCGGATTCGCGCCGGTTTCCGCGCCGAATTCAATCTGAAGGACGACGAACTGCTGCTGGTGCAGATCGGCTCCGGATTCAAGACCAAGGGCGTCGATCGCAGCCTGAAAGCGCTGGCCGCACTGCCCGCCGAGCTGAAGAAACGCACCCGGCTGTTTGTAATCGGCCAGGATGACCCCAAATTGTTCCAGATGCAGAGTGCGACGCTGGGCCTGGGCGACAACGTGACGTTCCTCAAGGGGCGCAGCGATATCCCGCGTTTCCTGCTCGGCGCCGACCTGTTGATCCACCCGGCGTACAACGAAAACACCGGTACGGTGCTGCTTGAAGCGCTGGTCGCCGGGTTGCCGGTACTGGTCAGCGCGGTCTGCGGTTATGCCCATTACATCGCCGAGGCCGACGCCGGGCGAGTGCTGGACGAACCGTTCGATCAGGCGCAACTGACGCAATACCTGACCGACATGTTGAACGACGACGCTGCGCGGGCGGCCTGGAGCCGCAACGGTCTGGCCTTCGCCGAGACGGCCGACCTCTACAGCATGCCGCAGCACGCGGCCGATGTGATTCTGGCGGAGCACGCTTAAATGAAGTTGATGCTGGCTGAACCGTTCAAGAGCCTGTGGGCCGGACGCGACCCGTTCGCCGAGGTCGAGGGCTTGCAGGGCGAGGTGTACCGCGAGCTGGAAGCCCGCCGGACGTTGCGCACGGAAGTCGACGGCAATGGCTTTTTCGTCAAGATTCACCGCGGTATCGGTTGGGGCGAGATCTTCAAGAACCTGCTGACTGCCAAGCTGCCGGTGCTCGGCGCGGGCCAGGAATGGAAAGCCATCCAGCGCTTGCAGGAAGTCGGCGTGCCGACCATGACCGCCGTCGCGTACGGCGAGAAGGGGAGCAACCCGGCGGATCAGCATTCGTTCATCGTCACCGAAGAGCTGGCGCCGACCATCAGCCTCGAAGACTTCAGCATCGACTGGGTCAAGCAACCGCCGCAGCCAAGACTCAAGCGAGCGCTGATCGCCGAGGTCGCGCGCATGACCGGCATGATGCACCGCGCCGGGGTCAACCACCGCGACTGCTACATCTGCCACTTTCTGCTGCACACCGACAAACCGGTCACCCCGGAAGATTTCAAACTCTCGGTGATCGACCTGCACCGTGCCCAGACCCGTGCGGCGATCACCCAGCGCTGGCGTAACAAGGATCTGGCGGCGCTGTACTTCTCAGCGCTGGACATCGGCCTGACCCGCCGCGACAAATTGCGCTTCCTCAAAGGCTACTTCCAGCAACCGCTGCGCCAGATCCTGGCTGAAGAAGCGCCGTTGCTGAGCTGGCTCGAAGGCAAGGCCAACAAGCTCTACGCGCGCAAGCAACGTTACGGGGATGCGCTCTGATGGCGGGTTGGAATCTGGAGCCTCAGTACAGTGAACTTGCGCAGTATTTCGGTAGCCTCGAAGCGGTATTCGCCCTTCAGGGCGAGCGCCTGACCCGCGATCCCTTGTCCGAAGTCATTCGCGTGCAGCTCAACGGCGTCAACTATTACGTCAAGCGCTACAGCGGTGCCGGCAAGGGCCTGCGGCGTTATCTGGGCAAGCCCCGGGTGAAGATGGAATGGCAGAACCTCAAGCGCTTCGCCAAGTGGGGCATTCCCACCGCCGAAGTGGTGGCGTGGGGTCTGGAGCGCAACGGCATGGCCTACGATCGCGGGGCGATGATCACCCGTGAACTGCCGCGCACCGAAGACCTGTCGGCACTGGCCGAACGCAACGATCCCAAGCTCAGGGATCGTGCTTGGGTCGACGGCGTCAGCCGGCAACTGGCCGGTTATACGCGTGTGATGCACGACCACCGCTTTACCCATAACGATCTGAAGTGGCGCAACCTGCTGATCGACGATCAGGCGCAGTTGTATCTGATCGACTGCCCAAACGGCGATTTCTGGCGCGGTTTCTGGCTCAAGTACCGGATCACCAAGGATCTGGCCTGCCTCGACAAGGTGGCCAAGTATCACCTGTCGAACACCCAGCGCCTGCGCTTCTACCTGCAATACCGCCAGCGTGACCGGCTGAATGCCGCCGACAAGCAACGGATTCGCCACGTGGTGAGATTTTTCGAGGGACGTGAATGACTGATTTTCTCGCCGAAGAAGACCGTGCACTGCTTGAGCGCCACGGTCTAGGTACTTTTGACGCCCTGTGGGCCAAGCAGCTTGAGGCTGTAGATGAACCCAACACCGCCCGTGGCGGCTGGAGCAGCGTGTTTCGTCTGGAGCTGGAAGGCCAGGGTTACTACCTCAAGCGCCAGAGCAATTACCTGACCCGCACCTTGCATGCGCCGTTCGGCGAGCCCAGTTTCGCCCGCGAATTTCGCAATATCAGCCGATATCGCAAACTCGGCATTCCTGCGCTGCAAGCGGCTTTTTTCGGTGAGCGCAAAGTCGACGGCGAAATCCGCGCGATCCTGCTGACGCGCGCGCTGGATGGCTGGAGCGACCTTGAGTCGCTGCTGGCGCGCTGGTCGCAACTCGGTGCAACGCAACAAACGGCGATCCTCAAGGCCTGCGGGCTGCTGGCTCGGCATCTGCACGGCGTACGCCAGGTGCACGGCTGTTTCTATCCCAAGCACATTTTTCTGCGGGCCAACGGTGACGAGTACCAGGCGCAACTGATCGACCTGGAAAAAACCCGACCGTTATTGTTCGGCATGCGTGACCGGATCAAGGACCTGGAGCCGCTGCAACGCCGCGCACCGGAGTGGAGCGACGCGCAATTGCGTGAGTTGCTGGCGGCTTACCTCGATCAGCCCGCCGACAGCTCGCTGCTCGACAGCTGGCTCGCCCGGCTGACCGCACGACGTAGTCACAAGGAGACCCGCTGATGCAGCTGTCCGAGCTGACCGGTGTCGGGCGAACCCCGCCACTGCCACTGTCGGTAGCCCTCGCCGATGCGGCCGGTCCTGCGGACTTGCAATTGTTGAGTCTGTTGCGCGTGTTGCCGGGGCAGCGTTATGTCGGTGCCGGTGTGTGGCGCGGGCGTCCGGTGCTGGCCAAGTTACTGGTCGGCAACAAGGCAGCGCGACATTTTCAGCGTGAGCTGGAAGGGGTGAAACTGCTCGCCGCCCAGGGCATGACCACGCCGTTGCTGCTGGCTGATGGTCTGAAGGATGGCGAAGGCGGCTGGTTGCTGTTCGAGTTCCTTGAAGGCGCCGAGAGTCTGGGCGATGCCTGGAGCAAGGTCGAATCCCTGCCGGTGCTGGCCGACGAACAATCGGCGGTGCTGGCCGAAGCGCTCGGCGCCATCGGTCAATTGCACGGCAAAGGCCTGTGGCAGGAAGACCTGCACCTGGACAACCTGCTGCGCCACGGCGGCCAACTTTATCTGATCGACGGCGCCGGTATCCGTGTGGAAACTGCCGGCCAGCCATTGTCCCGGCAAAAAGTGCTGGAAAACCTCGGGGTGTTTTTCGCCCAGTTGCCCAAATCGCTCGAGCCGTTCACCGAAGAATTGCTGGTGTATTACCTGCTGAGCAACAGCGAGCACGCATTGCCGCTGGAAGCCCTGCAAAAACAGATCGACAAGGTGCGCGCCTGGCGCTTGAAGGATTACCTGATCAAGGTCGGTCGTGAATGCACGCTGTTCAGCGTCAAGCGTGGTGCATTTGCTCTGCGGTCGATTCGCCGCGAGGAAGAGTCCGCGATGCTGCCGGTGCTGGAGCAGGCCGATGCCTTGCTCGATCAGGGTCACCTGTACAAGACCGGCGGCGCGGCCAGTGTCGGCAAGGTCGAGGTCGCGGGGCGTGCGCTGGTGATCAAACGCTACAACATCAAGAATTTTGCCCATTGGCTCAAGCGCTTCTGGCGTCCGAGCCGTGCCTGGCACTCCTGGCGCGAAGGCAATCGTCTGGCGTTCCTCGGCATCGCCACGCCAAAACCGCTGGCGGTGCTGGAAACCCGGTTTTTCTGGTTGCGCAGCAAGGCTTATCTGATCACCGAGTACCTGGCCGGGCCGGACATCATCGAGCGCTTTGCGCCTTATGTCGAAAGCGGCGCGGCGCCGGAAAACGAGTTGCAGGCACTGGACCGGCTGTTTGCACGGCTGATCGCCGAACGCATCAGCCATGGCGACTTCAAAGGGCACAACCTGTTCTGGCAGGAAGACCGCTGGGCGCTGATCGATCTGGACTCGATGTGTCAGCACGGCTCGGTGGGCAGCTTCGCCCCGGCTTATGCCCGGGACCGTGCGCGGTTCATGCGCAACTGGCCTGAAAGCAGTGCGCTGTATCAGGTGATTGATCAGCGTTTACCCAGGGATGTAGCGGGCACTGCGTGATTATTTTCGCCAGCGCGTAAGACGTTTCTGCAGTTGGATCCGGGTGAGGCATGTGGCGACAAATCCTTGTGACTTGTCCTACGGCCTTCCCGGAACCCATGAACTGCCCCTCGCAAAACCCCGATGTTAGTTTGCCCCGACGTTCCCGGAGGGCAAATCTTGACCATCAAAAACGCTATCACGATCGGCGCATTTTCCCTGGCACTGTCCGGCTGCGGCACCGCCGTCACGGTGTTGCAGGACGATGAAGATGCCACGCGCGGCCTGCGCAAACAGAAGACCTACTGTCAGTCGATTCCGCGCATCTACAGCGGGCTCGCCCATGATTTCTGCCTGCTGCACGCGCCGCCCGACCCTACTGGCATTCTGGTGCCGGTCGTCCTGCTCGACCTGACCCTGTCCGGCGTCTTCGACACGGCTTTTCTGCCGTACACGATCTATCGCCAGGCGGTGGACGGGAATATCAGTGTTTATTGGCGATCAAGCCGGGGGTAATTACCTTGCCCCCAACCAGTGAATACAGCGATGTCATCGTTTATGTCGATGAGAGTGGTGATCATGGGATGCAGACACTGGATCCCAACTATCCAGTCTTCGTGCTCGCGTTTTGTGTCTTTCATAAGAGGCATTACTGCGAGAAAGTCATTCCTGCTCTACAGAAATTCAAGTTTGCCCATATGGGACACGATCTGATCGGTCTGCATGAGCTCGAAATTCGTAAAGAAAAAGGAGCGTTTTCTGGCCTCTTCATGTCCAGAAAGCACAAGAATGCTTTTCTTGAGGAGCTGACTTGCATCATTGAAGCCAGCAACTTCGTTCTGATCAGTTGCGTCGTAGACAAGGCTTCCCTTCGTGAAAAACAAGGCACGGGACACAATCCATATCACATCGCTCTCGGCTTTTGTCTGGAAACGCTCTATGAGTTTTTGCAGGAGAAGAATCAACAAGGGGCACAGACGCATGTGATTTTCGAGCGCCGAGGAAAGCGAGAGGATAACGAGCTTGAGTTGGAATTTCGCAGGATGTGTGGTGGGGCGAATCGATGGGGTATTCAACTGCCGTTTGACATCGTTTTTGCAACCAAACAGGTGAATTCCACCGGCCTGCAGCTAGCCGATCTTGTTGCGAGGCCCATTGGCATGAGCGTGTTGAGGGCGGGTCAGGGAAACCGTGCTTTTGACGTGCTCAAGCGCAAGTTCTATTGCAGCGGGGGGCGGAGCAAAGTTGGAGAGGGTTTCGAGAATTGGGGTTTGAAGATTTTCCCATCCCCAGAAAGCGAAAAGCCCCGATGATCTCACCGAGGCATTAGCGCCGACCGGGATCTCCCAGTCCATTTGTGCTGGAGTCTATGTCGATGCCACTCGAGTGTCAACGCACCGGCCGGCCAGTTCCGCTAGAGGTTTGTCGGCGCTTTTAAGCTATAATCCCGCCCTTTAGCTGTCTCTCGCCCGGTGCGAGGGCACATCATTTTTCAAGGCGCATCGCGCCTGAATGCAGACTAAAGAGGCTAGACCCCTGTGGCATTGACGATTCTTGGCCTGTCCGGCGCCCTTAGCCATGATCCTTCAGCAGCCTTGTACATCGACGGCAAGCTGGTCGCGGCGGCCGAGGAAGAGCGCTTCGTGCGCGATAAACATGCAAAGAACCGCATGCCCTACGAATCGGCGAAGTTCTGCCTGGAGCAGGCAGGCATCAAGCCGTCCGACGTTGACGTGGTCGCGATTCCGTTCGCTCCGATCAGCATTTTCGGCAAGGCCCGCTGGCAGTACGCCAAGCGTTACTGGTACGCCCCGGACCGTGCACTCGACGCGATCCTGATGGGCAACCGTCGCTACAAGCGCTATCGCAACAAGATCGTCTGGTGCCTGGAGCAACTGGGCTTCGATCCGAAGAAAATCAAGATCGAGCCGGTTGAACACCACCTGGCCCACGCTTCCAGCGCCTATCACTGCTCGGGTTTCAAAGAGAAAACCGCGATCCTCGGCATCGACGGCAAGGGCGAGTACGCCACGACCTTCTTCGGTTATGGCGAGAACGGCAAGATCCACAAGATCAAGGAATTCTTCGATCCGGACTCCCTCGGCGGCCTGTACGGCGCGATCACCGAGTTCCTCGGTTTCGACATGCTCGACGGCGAGTTCAAGGTCATGGGCATGGCGCCGTACGGCGACGCCAGCAAATACGATTTCTCGCGCCTGGCTTCATTCGAAAACGGCGAGCTGGTGATCAACACCGACTACGCCAACGTGATCGGCCTGCGTCGCTATAAAGAGAAGGGCAAGGGTTACTACTTCTCGCCGAAGCTGATCGAGTGGCTGGGTCCGAAGCGCGAAGGCGACATCGCCGATGAGCCGTACATCCACTACGCCGCCAGCATTCAGGCGCTGTTCGAAAAAATCGCGCTGCAGATGATCGACTACTATCTGGGCGACGTGCTTAAGGAAACCGGCAAGCTGGCCTATGCCGGTGGCTGTGCGTTGAACGTCAAGCTCAACCAGAAAATCATCGCCCGCGACGACGTCAAGGAACTGTTCGTGCAGCCTGCCTCCGGCGATGCCGGCACCGCAGTCGGCGCAGCGGCCTATGTGTCCAACGCCCGTGGCGTGCCGGTCGAGAAGATGGAACACGTCTACCTCGGCCCGTCGTACAGCAACGAAGACGTGATCGCCGCATGTGCCCGTCACGAGAACAAGCCGACCTGGCGCAAGCTCGACAACATGCCGGAGCAGATCGCCAAAATCATGGTCGATGGCAACCCGGTGGCCTGGTTCCAGGGCCGCATGGAGTTCGGTCCGCGCGCGCTGGGCGGTCGTTCGATCATCGGTTGCCCGAGCGTGGCTGGCGTGGCTGACCGCATCAACCACCAGATCAAGTTCCGCGAGCGCTGGAGGCCTTTCTGCCCGTCGATGCTCGACACCGTTGCGCCACAGATGATCAAGATCGATCACCCGGCGCCGTTCATGACCTTCACCTTCGAAGTGGCGGAAGAGTGGAAAACCCGCGTGCCGGAAGTCGTCCACGAAGACGGCACGTCCCGGGCCCAGGTGCTCAAGCGCGAATACAACCCGCGCTACTATGACATGATGAAGGCGCTGGAAGTGCTGACCGGCAACGGCGTGTCCCTGAACACCTCGCTCAACCGCCGTGGCGAACCGATGATCTGCTCGCCGACCGACGCACTGAACATGTTTTTCGGCTCGGATCTGCAGTACCTGATCATGGAAGACATCCTGGTGGTCAAAGAAGGCGCAAACGCTTATGACACGCTCGGCTGAACGCCATGTGCTGCAGTTCTCCCACGGCTATGACGGGCCGTTTCTGGACTGCGCGCGGCAGTACGCCAGCCTGTTCGCGGGTACCGGTTATCGGGTGACCACGGTCTTTCTGACCGGGGCCGCCGATAGCGAGGTGGCCGCAGCCTGCGCCTCCGATGAAGTGTTGTTCATGGAATACAGCTCCAAGGCCATTCGTGGCCTGAAGCTGGGCGCCATCGGCGATCTGCGCAAGATCGCCGCTTCCCGCAATTTCAGTTTCTGCATCGCCCATCGCTTCAAGCCGATCTACATCGCCTTGCTCGGTACTTCCCTGCCGGTGATTGGCGTGCATCACGCGTTTGGCGATTACCAACGCGGCACGCGCAAGCTCTTTGCGCACATTTTCCGCAAGCGTCTGAGCCTGCTCGGCGTGTCCGATGCGGTGCGCGACGACATGCGCCGTTGCCTGCCGAAATGGCCGGCAGCGCGCATCCAGACCCTCTACAACCGCATCGATATCTCCGCGTTGCAGATGAGTCAGGTTTCCGCCCGTGAAGCCCGCGAAACCCTTGGTCTGTCGGCGGATGCCTTCATTGTCGGCAATGTCGGTCGTCTGCACCCGGACAAGGATCAGGCCACGTTGCTGCACGGTTTTGCCGCGGCGCTGCCCGGTCTGCCGGCCAACAGCCAACTGGTGATTCTCGGCGAGGGGCGGCTTGAGGATGAACTCAAGACACTTGCCCGTGAGCTGGGCGTCGGGGATCGGGTGCTGTTTCTGGGCCAGGTGCCGGACGCGCGCAATTACTTCAGGGCGTTCGATGTGTTTGCCCTGAGTTCCGACAATGAGCCGTTTGGCATGGTGCTGCTGGAGGCCATGGCCGCCGGCGTGCCGTTGCTGGCCACGGCGTGCGGCGGGGCGAAGGAAGTGGTCGAAGGCGTCGGGATCCTGTTTCCGCTGGGCGACGCCGAGCATCTGGCCCAAGGCCTGAAACATCTGGCCGGCATGGACGAGCAGCAGCGTCGTCAGTGCGCCGAGATGATGTTCGACCGCCTGCGCGAGCGCTTCTCCGACCGCGCCGTACGCGACACCTTCTGGCATTTGCCGCAAGTTATCGATCTGGCACCGAGGGGCTGATGCTCAACCGATTTCAAGGCTGGCGCGAACGTGGCTGGTCGCCCGTTGACGCCTCAACTTATGCACAGGCCTGGCAGCGTTTTGGCGGCAGCGTCGCGACTCATCCCATGGTGGTCGAGCGTCTGGCGAATCTGGCGGGCATCCCCGTGCGTTATCTGGCCTGGGAGCAACAGGGCGAAGTCAAAGCCGCGATCCCGACCTGGGGCCGCGACCTGGCCTTGTCCAAGGACGTGCTCAAGCGCAACGGCAAGAAAGGCCTCTTCGACCTGGGCAACGCCGAGCTGATCCTGCCGGCCGCCGCCGATGCCCAGGCCCCGCTGCGCCATCGTGGGCGCTACCTGTCGGCGCTCAACGAAAACCGCTTCAGCGGCCTCAAGTTGCAGACCGAGCAACTGGCCATGGCCCGTACGCCCGAAGAACTGTCGAAGAAGTTTCGCTACAACCAGCGCCGTGAACTGCGCCTGCTGGAAGAGGCGGGCGGCGTGGTGCGGCCGGTCAGCGACTTCTCCAGTGCCGAACTGGCGGCGATCTACTGCGACCTGTTCCAGCGCCGCTGGGGTTTCCCGGCCACAGGTGCGGCGTGCATGGCCGAAGTCATCGGACTGCTGCGCGAGTTGTTGATCGGCTCGGTGATCTTCCTCAACGACGCGCCGATCGCCATCCAACTGGTGTACCGCGTCGAAGCCCCGGAGTGGATCAGCGTCGAGTACATCAACGGCGGCGTCGACCCTGAAACCCGCGAGTTCAGCCCTGGCAGCGTTCTGAGTTTCCTCAATACGCAATCTGCCTGGGAACATGCCCGGGCCCTGAACAAGCCGCTGCGCTTTTCCTTCGGTCGCGCCGACCGTGAATACAAGGATCGCTGGTGCAATCCTGTGCCGGTCTTCACTGTATGAGTCAACCCATGAGCCGCAAACAGCAACTGCTCAAGCGTCACCGGCGCAATAAACGAATCGGCCTGCTGATCGCACTGGTCGTGTTGATCGCCCTTGGCTTGCTGGTGGCCTGGTGGCTGCCGCTGGTGCTGGCGGTCATTGGCTGGATTGCCCATGAGGCGTGGTTCGCCGATCACCTGTTCTATTCGCCGAAAGACGATTACCAATACAGTTTTCCGCCGTTCACCCCGCAGCCAAAAGTGCATTTGAGCGGTGAGCAATTGCGCCTTGACGAGGGCGTGATGCTGGTGGACGACGCTACGCTGATCCTCGCCGTGAAGGTTAAAAGCAGCTTCCTGGGACGCTTCTTTGATCCTCGGGTCGAGTTGGCCGGTGGCCCCCATCCCGACGTGCAGACGTTCGAGCGCGGCGTCAACGGTCTGCGTTATCTGAACCTCAGTGGACAGGCGCAGGCGCTGTCGCAAGGCCACTTGCGTCTGCGCGGGCGCTTTTGCCGGGTGTCCGGCGAGCCGCTGCTGTGGGCGCTGGAGCAACCGGACTACCGCCAGCAGCGGGTGATGGTGATCGCCCCGCACGCCGACGATGCCGAGCTGGCCGCCTACGGTCTCTACAGCCAGGCCAAAGAAGCCTGGATCGTGACCCTGACCGCTGGCGAGATCGAAGCCGAACACTATCAACAGATGGGCCTGAACAAGGTCGAGGCGGCGCGGCTCAAGGGCCGCTTGCGTGCCTGGGACAGCCTGGCCGTACCGCGCTGGGCCGGTGTGCCGCAGGAACATTGCGTGCAGCTCGGGTATTTCTGCCTGCAACTGGCGGCGATGCAGGCTGCGCCGAATCAGCCCATTGGTTCGCGGGAAGCGGATCTGAGCGACACGCGAATGTTCCGTCAGTTGAATCCGTTTGCCTTGCCCGGCGATGCCGACGGCGCACCGACCTGGAACAATCTGCTGGCCGACCTGCGTGACGTGCTGTCGCGCGCGCGCCCGGATGTGATTGTGCTGCCGCACCCGACACTGGATCCGCATCCCGATCACATCTGCGCCCAAGAGGCGGTGCTGGAAGCCTTGCGCGGTCTCGATTACCAACCGACGCTGCTCGGTTACGCCAACCACTTGCACGACAACGACCGATGGCCGATGGGCGACAGCGGGCAGGGCATTGCCCTGCCGCCGACGTTCGATGCGACCCTCGCGATGCAGCCGCTGTGCCTGCCGCTGTCGCTCGAACTGCAGCGGGACAAGGCCATGGCGCTGGGCATGATGCATGACCTGCAGCCACCGGCCCCGTTCAAGCGTCGCCTGCGCCGGTTGTTTCAGCGACTGCTGGCCGGTCGGCGTCCGTCGGTTTATGGCGAGAACGAATTTTTCCGCAAAGCAATCAGACGCCAGGAGTTGTTCTGGGTACTGAAGCAGAGCGAAACAGGGGCGACGGCATCGCACCGGGGAGAGGTATGAGTCAACGCGCAAAGGTGCTGCAGCTGCAGCCCGATTACAACGTCAAATCCCATGATTTCGCCGATCTCGCCGAACAGATCGTCAAGGCGCTGCCGACCGACCGTTACGAAGTGACCGCCGCCTTCCTGCGCGGCAAACCCGGACCGGGCGAGGCGGTCAGCCGTGCCGACCGTTCGGTGTATTTCGAGTTTTCCGACAAGTCCCTCAAGGGCATGCGCCTGCGGGCGATGTGGCAGCTGTACAAGTTCTGCCGCCGGGAAAAATTCGACGTGGTGATCTGCAACCGCTTCAAACCGGTGAACATGATGCTGACGCTCAACCGCTGGTTGAAGGTACCGTTGTGCATCGGTATTTCCCACGGCTTCGGCGAGTACGACCGCTTCTACCGTCGTCGCCAGACTCAGCGCCTGATTGATCGGCACTGGCGTTTCGTCGGCGTGTCGCCGGCGGTCAAACAGTACCTGCTGGACTGCGATTGCGGTTTCACTGACCAGAACACGTACGCGATCACCAACGCCATCGACATCGAGCAGGCCGAGTGGTTGCAGCACAGCCGCGAACGCGCGCGCGAAATGCTGGGGATCGACCCGGCGGTGCGCCTGATCGGGGCACTGGGGCGGCTGGTGTCGGTCAAGGGCCACACTTACCTGTTGCAGGCTTTCGCCCAACTCAAAGACAAATACCCGAACACCCAACTGGCAATCATCGGTGCCGGACGCCTGCAGGCGCCGCTGGCGGCCGAGATCGAACAGTTGGGCCTGACTGGCCGGGCGCATTTGCTGGGCTTCAAGGAAAACGCACTGCAATACGTGCGCGCGTTCGATATCTGGACCATGCCGTCGCTGGCCGAAGGTCTCGGTCTGGCCTTGCTGGAAGGCATGAGCGGGCACCTGCCGGTGATCGCCTCGAACGTGCCGGCCATGCTGCCGCTGATCGAAGGTGCCGGTGGCCTGTCGATCACGCCCAAGGACGTGCCGAGCCTGGTGGCGGCACTGGACACCTACCTCGCGCTGTCGGATGTCGAGCTCAAGGCCAAGGGCGAGCAGGCTTACCGCTACTTGCAGGAACAGCACGACATCGAGGTCTTCCGCCAGGAATACCTGAACCTGATCGACTCCGGCCTGGAGCAGGCCCGCAAGGAACAGCCATGAGCGAAGAAAGAGCCATGAGCGAGTCAGCAGCGATGAGCGATGCGCAACCCCTCGTCACCGTTATCATCGCGTCCTATAACCATGGGCCGTACATCGAGGAAAGCATCCTCAGCGTCATCAACCAGAGCTACCGGAACATCGAGCTGCTGGTGATCGACGACGGTTCGAAGGACGACAGCGTCGAGCGCATCAAGGCCTTGCAGGAAAAGCACGGCTTCGATTTCCGGGTGCAGCAGAACCAGGGCCTGACCAATACGCTCAATGGCGCGATCGCGCGGGCCAAGGGCAGCCTGATCGTGCCGTTCGGTTCCGACGACATCATGTACCCGGACCGGATCGCGACACAGGTCGCCTACATGGACGGCAAGCCGGAAGTGGGCATCTGCGCCGGCAACATCGAGTTGATGGATGCCGACGGCAATCTCTATCCGGAGAAGCGTCAGCGCCGGGACGTGCCGTTCCGGCGCCTGGATTTCGATGACATGTTTCTGGAGCGCAAGCCGTACCCGCCGGCGCCGACCCTGATGATCCGCCGCGAAGCACTGGACAAGGTGGGCGGGTTCGATCCGACGATTCGTCTGGAGGATCTGTACATCGAACTGAAAGTGACCCGCGCCGGGTACTTCATCGATGGGTTGAACGTGGTGATGGCGCGCTATCGCAAGCACGCCACCAACTCCTACAAGAACCACCGTTTCATGATCGAAAACATCCTGCGCACCTACGCGCGGTTCAGCGATCATCCGCTGTACGACGAAGTGCGCTACAAGTCGCTCAATTCGATGTTTCTGAAGACCGCCAACCGCGACCGCAAACTGGCGCGGGAGCTGCTGGCGCAGATTCCTTTCAAGGCCTGGAACAAGAAGACCTGGCGCGGGCTGGGCCGGTTACTGTTTTTGCCGCTGGAAAAAGACTGAGGTCGTTGTCGCTCGCACTCGGCGAGCGACTTTTTCCGCCAGTTGCTTGCACGAAGCCATGGAGCAGATAGGTGCTGTAGCTGATTTCCCTCAGCCAGCGGATGCTGCGTGGTTTCAAGGCACCGAACAAAGTGTTGTCAGAAGCCACGATCACGAAAAACAGCGACAGCAGAAACAGCGGCGGTGACGATGGCCGGCAGAGGCGGCCAGCGTAATGAACGGACTGGTCTGAATCATCAATGAACCCGAGCCGGCGCGTTGCCGGCCAGCACTTGCCTGTGCAGATTCTCTACGGCGGATTTCGACGCTGTTACGGCGTACCCCTGGAGCAGCGCCTCGAGGTGATCCTCGAACAGCCAGCGCTTGTCGACGGTGTAGCGTTGCATGTGGCGCAGATTACGCTGACGCAGTGACAGGCTGAGGGGCGAAGGGTAGATCCGCAGGTCGGCCAGATCGATCAGCCCGAACTCGCCATCCTCCAGCACCAGCACATTGCCCAGGTGCAGCGAGCGGAAATACACGCCTTGCTCATGCAGGCCGGCCATGAATTTGCCGAAACGTTCCACCAGCGCCTGTCGCACGGCTGGCGCGGTGATTCCCTGCAAGACCTGGCGCAGGGTGTGGCCCGGCAGCGGCGTGTAATGCACGGCGCTGCTGCCGTCGTCGAGGCGATACAGGTTCAGCACCTGGGGCGTGGGAATGCCCATTCGGCGCAATTGCTCGCTGTTGACGGCAAACCGCTCGGAATACGGATTGAAACTGCCCGAGGTGTACCAGCGGCGGCGGCGAAACAGCTTGAGAAAGCTGCCATCGGCCAGGCGCAGGACCTTCGGCCCGAGTCCGTCTTCCTCGATGACCTGGGCGCCGTGGCCGAGCTGTTGCAGAGCGGATGCCGAAAGCTTCTGTACCGGCATTGTCAAAAGACGTCGGGCCCGTTGATTGATGCTCAGGGCTGCAATCAGCGCCAAAGGAATCCACAGCAGGAACCAGTGCTCCTTGGGGCGCGAAATGATCCCGCCACCCTCGGTCAGCCCGGCACCGATGCCGAACACCAGCCAGGTCGAGGCGATGATCAGCAGCGGCTGCACGCGCTGGCGCCAACTGCTCAGCAAGCCCCAGGCCTGAAAGAACAGCCACGGCAGCATGCCGAGGATGCCGACGTAATAAAGCACGCCCAGCGCAAAGCTGTGGGGTTCCTGGAAGTTGTAACCGACACCCGGGTCAATCGCCAGTGTGGCGTTGTAGCCGTGGCCGATCCATGGGTGTTCGGCGATTTTTTCCAGGGCTTGCTGCCAGATTTCGAAACGGTAGGAGTCACCGCGTTCGATGATCATCTTCGAGAACAGCACCGACATGGTTGCGCCGCCGACCGCCAATGTCCCCAGCAGCACCAGCGAGCGACGGTTCCAGCAAATCAGGCTCAGCCACAATGCCGCCATGGTCAGCGCCACCAGCGGGGTACGCGAGCCGGTTCCGATCACGGCCATGAACATGATCAGCATCGCGGGAATGCTGAGCCAGTACAGCCGGCGATTCTTGCAGGTCATGCTCAGACTGAGCCAATAGGCGCAGAAAAATCCGAACAGATGGGAGCTGAGCAAAGGGTTGTCGAACGCGCCACCACCGATCAGGCGCTCGCCGGGTTCAGAGTGGAGCACGAATGGAATCAGGAAACTGATCGTTGCGACCAGGGCCACCAGCGCGGCGCCGAACAGCAATGGCGAAAGAATGTCGCTGCGGTAACGAACCAGCAGGAAACACCCGGCGAACAGCATCAGGGTATGCAGCGGAGGTTTGAACATGCCGCCTATCGGCTCGCCCTGCGGCCCCCAGCAAAGGCTCAGCAGTGCCCAGGCGGCAAACAGCAGCAACGCAATGAACACCGGCTCACGCAGCATTTCCTTGAGTTCCCGCGGGCGCAGGCACAGTGCAATCAGCGTCGGAATGCTGAACAAGCCGTAAAACAGCTTGTGATGAACACTGCGACCCGGCAGGAAAAACAGCGCGCACAAGAGCAGGAAGTAGCCGACGGGAAGTATCCACAGGCTGATGAAGTCGAAAATTCGATTGGACGTACTGCTGAAGCCGCGAAGTTGCATGCTGAGAGATTCAATCCTGAAGTTGATCGGCCATTTCGATGATGGCTATTTGACGCAGAAAAAGACGCCTAACAATAACAGCCTTTGGCCGATTGCCAGAACCCTGAAGAAGCTGTGCTAAAGTCAGCGTCCTTTTTATCGACTTTCGCGTGATATGACCGACTCCAGTCCCGCCGCAAGCCCTTCGAGCTTGAAAATCTACTTCCGCCTGCTCGGCTACGTCCGGCCGTACATCAGTCTGTTCCTGATCAGCATCGTCGGTTTTCTGATTTTCGCCTCGACCCAGCCGATGCTCGGCTACATCCTCAAGTACTTTGTCGACGGTCTGTCCAATCCCGAGGCGGTGCTGTTTCCCACCGTGCCTTACCTGCGGGATCTGCAACTGTTGCAGGCCGTACCGCTGCTGATCATCCTGATCGCCGCGTGGCAGGGGCTGGGATCCTATCTGGGCAACTATTTCCTGGCCAAGGTTTCGCTGGGCCTGGTGCACGATCTGCGGGTGCAGTTGTTCAACAACTTGCTGGTGCTGCCGAACCGGTATTTCGACAAGCATAACTCCGGTCATCTGATTTCGCGTATCACCTTCAACGTGACGATGGTCACGGGGGCGGCAACAGATGCGATCAAGGTCGTAATCCGTGAAGGCATGACGGTGATCTTCCTGTTCGCCTCCCTGCTGTTCATGAACTGGAAGCTGACGCTGGTGATGGTTGCGATTCTGCCGCTGATTGCCGTCATGGTGCGTACCGCGAGCAAGAAATTCCGCAAGCAGAGCAAGAAAATCCAGCTGGCCATGGGCGACGTGACGCACGTGGCGTCGGAAACCATCCAGGGCTATCGCGTGGTACGCAGCTTTGGCGGCGAAGCCTACGAGGAAAAGCGCTTCCTTGATGCCAGCCAGGGCAATACCGACAAGCAGTTGCGCATGACCCGCACCGGGGCCATCTATACGCCGCTGCTGCAACTGGTGATCTACAGCGCCATGGCGATCCTGATGTTCCTCGTGCTGTACCTTCGCGGCGACGCATCGGCCGGTGACATGGTCGCCTACATCACGCTCGCGGGCCTGCTGCCCAAACCGATCCGTCAGTTGTCCGAAGTCAGTTCGACCATCCAGAAAGGTGTGGCCGGGGCCGAAAGCATTTTCGAGCAACTGGACGTCGAGCCGGAAGTCGATACCGGCACGGTCGAGCGCGACTCGGTCAGCGGTCGCCTCGATGTACGCAACCTGAGCTTCACCTACCCGGGCACCGAGCGGCAGGTGCTCGATGACATCAGTTTCTCGGTCGAGCCGGGGCAAATGGTGGCGCTGGTGGGGCGTTCGGGCAGCGGCAAGTCGACCCTGGCCAACCTGATTCCGCGCTTCTATCACCACGACAAGGGCGAAATCCTGATCGACGGCGTGGAAGTCGAACAGTACAAGCTGCTGAACCTGCGCCGCCATATTGCCCAGGTCACCCAGCACGTCACGCTGTTCAGCGACACCGTAGCCAACAACATCGCCTATGGCGATCTGGCCGGGGCGCCGCGCGAAGACATCGAGAAAGCCGCGCGTGATGCCTACGCGATGGACTTCATTTCTCAGCTGCCTGAAGGCCTGGATACTCAGGTCGGCGAAAACGGCGTGCTGCTTTCCGGCGGCCAGCGCCAGCGTCTGGCGATTGCCCGTGCCTTGCTCAAGAACGCGCCGTTGCTGATTCTCGACGAGGCCACCTCGGCCCTCGACACCGAGTCCGAGCGACACATTCAGGCGGCGCTGGATCAAGTGATGAAGGGCCGCACCACGCTGGTGATCGCTCATCGCCTGTCGACCATCGAGAAGGCCGACCTGATTCTGGTCATGGACCAGGGCCGGATCGTCGAGCGCGGCACCCACGACAACCTGCTGGCACAGAACGGCTACTACGCGCGTCTCAACGCCATGGGTCTCGACGCTCCGGCCGAAGACATCGCCTGATCCGGCCTCGATAACGCCGGGCGCGCAATATGCGCCCGGCGTTTTTTCTCGCTGCACCGGTCTGTCGTCGGTTGAGAGCCTCCTTGCTTAAAAAATGCACAAAAAGGCCAGTGGTTTAATCCTGTTGCAGCCGCCGCACAAGCCTTCGCCAACCCTGTGTTAATATCGCGCCCCTGTTCATTTTGTATGTGGGTTGCTCCATGAAGTTGTCCATGCCGCGATTCGATCAAGCCCCTGTCTTGGTGGTCGGCGATGTCATGCTCGACCGTTACTGGCATGGTGGTACCTCACGGATTTCCCCTGAGGCGCCGGTTCCTGTCGTTAAAGTCGAGCAAATCGAAGACCGCCCGGGCGGTGCCGCCAACGTTGCCTTGAACATTGCCGCGCTGGGTGCGCCGGCGTCGCTGGTCGGTGTGACCGGTGACGACGAAGCCGCCGACAGCCTGAGCAACAGCCTCAAGGGTGCGGGCGTGCGAGCCTTGTTCCAGCGCATCGCGCACCAGCCGACCATCGTCAAGCTGCGGGTCATGAGCCGGCACCAGCAATTGCTGCGTATCGACTTCGAAGAACCGTTCGCCACCGACGCACTGGCCCTTGGCGCGCAGGTCGACGACCTGCTGGAAGGCATCAAGGTGCTGGTGCTGTCCGACTACGGCAAAGGTGCCCTGAAAAACCATCAGGCGCTGATCCAGGCTGCGCGTGCCAAAGGCATTCCGGTGCTGGCCGACCCGAAGGGCAAGGATTTCTCGATCTACCGTGGCGCGAGCCTGATCACCCCGAACCTCAGCGAATTCGAAGCCATCGTCGGCGGTTGCGCCGATGAGCACGAGCTGGTGGCCAAGGGCGCGACGCTGATGCATGACCTGGATCTCGGCGCGCTACTGGTCACCCGTGGCGAACACGGCATGACCCTGTTGCGTCCGGATCATCCGGCGCTGCATTTGCCTGCGCGGGCCCGTGAAGTGTTCGACGTGACCGGTGCCGGCGACACGGTGATTTCCACCCTGGCGGCCGCGATTGCCGCTGGCGAAGAACTGCCGCACGCGGTAGCGCTGGCCAACCTGGCGGCGGGCATCGTGGTCGGCAAGTTGGGTACGGCGGCGATCAGCGCCCCGGAACTGCGTCGCGCCATTCAGCGTGAAGAAGGTTCCGAGCGCGGTGTGTTGGGCCTGGAGCAGTTGCTGCTCGCGGTGGCCGATGCCCGTGCACACAACGAAAAAATCGTTTTCACCAATGGCTGCTTCGACATCCTGCATGCCGGTCATGTGACCTACCTGGAGCAGGCGCGGGCTCAAGGCGATCGTTTGATTGTCGCGGTCAACGACGATGCTTCGGTCAGCCGCCTCAAGGGGCCTGGCCGTCCGATCAACAGCGTCGACCGGCGCATGGCTGTGCTGGCGGGGCTTGGGGCGGTGGACTGGGTCATCAGTTTCCCTGAAGGCACGCCAGAAAACCTGCTGCGTGAGGTCAAGCCGGACGTGCTGGTCAAGGGCGGGGATTATGGGATTGACCAGGTGGTCGGCGCCGACATCGTGACGGCTTATGGCGGCACCGTGAAAGTGCTGGGACTGGTGGAAAACAGTTCGACGACCGCGATTGTCGAAAAAATCCGCAGTCGTTGATAGATGGATCCTTATCGTTTTGTACTGCGTGTGAACGGATTTTGCCTTGGGGATCTAACCGTTTCCGTTGATGTTGGCAGGTTTGAATCCGCTGCGCTTGCCTGCTTACGTCGTGTGGTCATTTAACCTATGAAAGTCATGCTCCTGGTGATGAACGAACAGCGGGTCATTCTCGACCGGCTCTACGACATCGTGCAGCAGAACTGTGATGAATGCGTCATCTATCGACTCAGCAAACAGCAACAGATGAACCTGGGGCCTTTTTTGGCCTCGGTTGATTACCAGACCTTTGATCGTGTCGTGATCTTCTCCAGGGTCAAGCGCCTGGTCCCGCAGTTGCGGGTGCTCAAGTGCATTCCCGGGCTGGTCTTTCTCGAACACGACGCCTACCAGAACTACATGCCCGCCAGTAAATATCGTGGCGTTTATTCGCGTCTCTACAGGCGCCTGCCGAGTTGCCGGGCGCTGGTATCCGGGGCGGTGGTCGCACGCAAGATGCTTGCTGAAGGCATCGACACGGTGTTCGTCTCCAAGGGTTATGACGAGCAGATGCTGCGCAACACCGGGTCCGAGCGCGACATTCCCATCGGTTTTCTCGGCAGCCTGAAGAGCACCGAGTACGCCCAGCGCAAGGCTCTGCTCGAATCGCTGGCGCAGCGTACCGGTATGCTGGTGACCCGCACCCGCTCCGGCTCCGAATACCTGGAAACGCTCAATCGCATCAAGATTTTCGTCAGCGCCGACATCGGCATGAACGAGTTCATGATCAAGAATTACGAAGCCATGGCCTGCGGTTGTGTGCTGCTGGCCTGGAGTCAGGGCGAAGAAGACAAGTTGCTCGGTTTCGAAGACATGCACAACACCGTGTTCTATCGCAGCGAAGACGAGGCGGTGGAAAAGATCAAACTGTTGCAGGGCGATCCGGAGCTGTCGCAGCGTATCGCCAGCAATGGTCAGGCCTTTGCAGAAAGTCGCTATTCTTTCGCCCGTGTCGGCCAGGCCCTCGCCACTGAAATACAGCGCGAGATGCGCCCATGGCAGCCGCCGTCAGCATTCACGCGGTTCTGGGTGAAACTGCGTTTCGGCATGAAGGTGCCGGTCTGAATGAAGGATGAACACATGGCGCTGGATGCGCTCCCCGGCGGTAACCAGTCGGTGCTGGGCGCGTTGCCCGAGCCATTGCGCGAATGCCTGAGCCGCGCGCACCGGGTCGTCCTGATCGCGAATAACCCGGCCATCACGGCGGCGGATTTTCAGGCACTGAATATCAGCGCCAATGACGTCGTCGTCAGTTTCAACACCTGCATCAAGGCGCCGCTGCTCAACGAGCAAAGCTTGAACGTCTTCGTGCATGGCTATAACGCGCCGGACGCCTATTTTTTTGGTCTGCCTTACGGCCCGGACGTGCAACGGTTGTTCGAGCATGCGGGCGAGCGTTGTTTCACCATGCTGGTCGGCTGCGCCGCACCGATGTGTCCGTTGCCACGGGTGGCCATGTATTGGGATCGCATCCCGCTGCCGCCCCTGTGGAACTATCCGGTCGACCGTCCGGGCGGCAAGCGCTACGTTGGGCCTTCGACCGGTTTCAATACGCTGGTGGTATTAGACTGGTTGCGCGGTCACGCCGGTTATTCCTATCAGCTCATGACCCTGGGGTTTTCCAACGAATCGGGGAAACTGTGGGGTGGGCATGCCTGGGATTACGAGCGCGACTGGCTGCAGCAGTCGGACGTCATTGTGGTGCCTTTGCAACCCCGTCGCTGGTGGCAAAAGCTCTTTCGCCAAAAATAAAAGGTGCTGTTGAGTGTTGAAAATTGCCGTCGCTTTTTTCGGGATCCCGAGAAATTCGCAGATTTGCTTCCCTTCCATTGAACAGAACGTTCTGGCGCAGTTTCCGGCGGGCAGCGACGTACAGTGCTTCTATCATTTGTACAAAATCGATGAAGTACAGAACTTGCGCTCAGGCGAAAAAGGCGAGTTGGCGGCTGACAACTATCAGCCGTTCGAATCGATGATCGGGGCCCTGACTTCGACTGACGGGGTGCTGGAGCGTTGGGATTTCGAGCAGGTCAAAGCGCAGGGCGATACCTGGGCCGATGACTATGCGTCGCTGCGCAACCTGATCTATCAGCTCAATTCACTGCACACCGTGACCAGCATGATCGAAACCTTCAATCCCGATTTCGTCGTGTTCGTGCGCCCGGACATTTTCTTCCACAACCCGCTGCCCGCCTATGTCTTCAATCATCCAGAGGCTCGGAGGCACTCTGCCTACATTCCGGACTGGCAGTGGTGGGGCGGGTTGAACGACCGCTTTGCCATTTGCGGGCGCGATACCTATGTCGCCTATGGCAAGCGGATCGAGCGCATTTTCCAATTCTGCAAAGCGACGGGAAGAAAGCTGCACTCCGAGCGCTTGCTCAAGTACGCGCTACAGCAGACCGGTGCCAAAGTCTGCACGCTACCGACCCAAGCCTCTCGGGTGCGAATCACCGGCGCTTTTGCCGAAGAGTCGTTTTCGCCCAAGCGCGGCATGGGCAAGCGTGAAAACCGTTATTTCCATTTCTTCGCGACCTTGCGCACCTGGATCGATCGTCGGCGCTAATCGGCTATTTGCTCGCGCGTTTCTTGCCAATACCAACCAGACGCAGCGCCTTCAGACTCAATTGCTTGAGTCCCGCGCGAGGGGGCTTCGCCGGTTGCAGGCCCTGTTGCACGACCCAATCTTTCCAGCGAATCCGCTCTTCACGCACGACCCAGCCCGTCTGGGTCGCAAAGCTTTCGGCCAGATATAGCCCGCGGGTGCTGGCCGGCAGGAGCTTGTCGCGCTTGAGGGTATACAGCTCGGCCAAGGGCGCGCCGTCCTTGAGCGGCATCAGGTAGAGATCGGGGCGCTTGCGGTCGAGCCGAGCCACCAGTTGATCTCCCTCCAGACGCTCGTCGACGTGGAACAGGCTCAGGGATTTTGCCTCCTTGGGCACGTCCAGCCGCAAGTCGTAGATCAATTGCAGGGACGCGGTCGGCAAGTGCACGTAGGCCCGTGGCCGTTCGAGCAATTGCAGATTGGCGCAGCGCACCGGCCGCGCCGAGCCGGACAACGGCGTCAGGCGAAAGGGCAGGGCCTCGCGATAATGCAGCGCCGATGCGTACGGCGCCGGCAGCCAGGTGTCGTTGAAACGCCCGCCGAGCCAGCCTTCCGGGGTTTCCAGCAGGCACTCCTCGGCGATTTCCTGAATCGCCGTGTGCAGTGGGATATTCAGCTCATGGGCTGGCACGTAGCCGGAAATCAGTTTGAGCACCACGTCGCCGCGATCCTGCCGGCGCTGGCGTACCAGCACCCAATAATCGCGATTCTGCCAGTGCAGGGTCAGGCGCACCGAGACGCCGAGGTTGGCCAGTTCCAGCGCAAAACGCTCGGCATCGGCCACGCTCACCGGTTTGCGCCGCTGCAGGGTCTGGGCGAAATTCAGCGGCATGCCCACGCTCTGGTAGGTCAGGCCTTCCGGGGTGGCTTCGACGAACAGCGGCAGCGTCTTGAAGTTGCTCGGGTTCTTTCTGATGAGCGTACGCGGCATGTCGGCTCCTGCTTAAGGCCGCGAGGCGGCGTCATTGTCCACGTAGGACCTGGGCAACGGTCGCAACGTTGTGGGCGAGGTGCAGCGGATTGATGGTCCCGACGATGGCACTGGCCACACCGGGCTGGGCGAACAGCAACTCGAAGCTGGCACGCACCGGGTCCACGCCGGAACTCAGGCACACATGACCGCTGGCCAGGGCCTTCTTCACCAGAATGGCTTTACCGTGGGCAGCAGCATAGTCAATGACCGCCTTCTCATTTTGTTCGTTCAGATTGTAGGTGACCATCGCGCAGTCGCCTTGCTCCAGTGCTTTCAAACCACCATCGACCGTCTTGCCGGAGAAACCGAAGCCGCGGATCTTGCCCTCGGCCTTCAGTGCGGCGAGGGTTGCGTAGACTTCGCTGTCGTTGAGAATCGCCAGATCGTTGCCGTCGGAGTGCACCAGCACCAGGTCGATAAAATCGGTTTCAAGACGTTGCAGGCTGCGCTCCACCGACATCCGGGTGTGAGCGGCGCTGAAATCGTGGGTCGATTGGCCGTCGACAAATTCTTCGCCGACCTTGCTGACGATCACCCAGTCCTGACGCTCGCCGCGCAGCAGCGGGCCGAGGCGTTCTTCGCTGCGGCCATAGGCTGGCGCAGTATCGATCAGGTTGATACCCAGCTGGCGCGCCTGCTTGAGCAACATACGCGCGGCGTCGTCGTCGGGGATCTGGAAGCCGTTGGGATATTTCACGCCCTGGTCGCGGCCAAGTTTGACGGTGCCCAGGCCCAGCGGCGAGACCAGCAGCCCGGTGCTGCCCAGCGGGCGATGCAAATCGTGCAGGGTCGGCAGGCTCATGGCAGCAGTTGCTCCCAGGCGGGAACGCCCATCGGTGGTTTTGGCAGCTCGGGCAACGGAGCTGCGTGGCTTGGCTGGATGCCGTCGCGTTCCAGGGAGGCAATCACCCGGTCAGCGAAGTCCGGGGCCAATGCGAGCTTGGTTGGCCAGCCGACCAGCAGGCGACCTTCTTCGGCGAGGAACGCGTTGTCCGGACGGGTCAGGCCGGTTTGCAACGGTTCGGCACGATCGACGCGCAGGGTGGCCCATTGCACGGTGCTCAGGTCGATCCAGGGCAGCAGCTGTGCGATTTCCTTTTGTGCAGTGGCGATCTGCTCGGCCGGCTCACGGGCCACGCCTTCGGATTCGGCAATGTCGCCGCCCAGATACCAGACCCACTGACCGTCAGCGGCCGGGTGGGTGGTCACGGTGATGCGCGGTTTGGTGCCGCCACCGAGGCAGTGCGCGTACAGCGGCTTCAGGCCAGGGCCCTTGGCGATGATCATGTGCAGCGGCCGGCGTTGCATCGCCGGATGAGTCAGGCCCAAGGCACTCAGCAGGTCGGCAGTACCGGCGCCGGCGCTGAGGACAATGCGCTGGGCGCGGATCTCGCGGCCATCGACTTTCAGACCGACCAGCACACCGCTTTCCAGTAACGGCTCGATGCCGTGGCCGGCGAGCAGACCGTCGCCCGACAAATCCGCCAGACGCTGAATCAGGCTCGGCACGTCGATCACCAGTTCGGCGAGGCGGTAGACCTTGCCCTTGAAGCGCTTGTCTTGCAGGGCCGGTGGCAGTTGATCGCCCTTGACCTGATCGACCCGGCCACGCACCGCTTTGCTGGCGAAGAAACTGGTCAGATTGCCGGCCAGGGTGCCCGGCGACCACAGGTAGTGGGCCTCGGACAGCAGGCGCACGCCGGTCAGGTCCAGTTCGCCGTTGCCGGCCAGGGCTTCACGCCAGCGGCGCGGCATGTCGGCGATGGCTTCCGAGGCGCCGGTCAGCGCACCGTGCAGCGCGTACTTGGCGCCGCCGTGGATGATGCCCTGGGATTTCACACTCTGCCCGCCGCCGAGGCTGGCGCTTTCCACCAGCACGGTCGAGAAACCCTGGCGACGCAGGCGCGCGTTCAGCCAGAGACCGGCGACACCCGCGCCGACAATCAGCACGTCGGTGGAAATTGGAGATGGCATGCAACGACCTCAGTG
>Ga0068823_107641_pt1 | contig 32209 bp, 20 predicted proteins | sample Hof3ISUMetaT_20_FD_68482 | JGI IMG/M metagenome (GOLD analysis project Ga0068823, IMG submission 68482) | Enriched soil aggregate microbial communities from Iowa State university to study microbial drivers of carbon cycling -... | ecosystem: Environmental > Terrestrial > Soil > Agricultural land... | reverse complement strand
GATGCGCATGGAGCATAGTTAGATGACCGATGACAGGCTTAACGGGGACGAGAGAGGCTCAGAGCTTCCCTGAATGCAAATTTCGGGGCGAAATTGCGGATGTTTATTGACTTTCAAGACCCCATCGCGAGCAGACATCAAGCCAATCAATGCAAGCGCTTGCGGCACATCAACTGCGCCATTTTCGCGGTGTCCGGGCGCTCGACGATGCCTTTTTCGGTGACGATCGCATCGATCAGGTCCGCCGGGGTGACGTCAAACACCGGGTTGAACGCCTCAACGTCAGCCCCGACACGTTTGCCGCCAACCTCCAGCAACTCGGCGCCGTCGCGTTCTTCGATCGGAATGTCATCACCGCTGGCCAGATTCATGTCGATGGTCGAGCTCGGCGCCACCACCATGAAACGCACGCCGTGGTGCATGGCGTTGACCGCCAGTTGATAGGTGCCGATCTTGTTCGCCACGTCGCCGTTGGCGGTGATCCGGTCAGCGCCGACGATCACCCAGGTAACGCCTTTGGTCTTCATGATGTGCGCAGCGGCGGAGTCGGCGTTCAGGGTCACCGGAATGCCTTCGTTGGCCAGTTCCCACGCGGTCAGGCGCGAGCCTTGCAGCCACGGCCGGGTCTCGTCGGCGTAGACGCGCTCGACCATGCCTTCGATGAATGCGGCACGAATCACCCCGAGCGCCGTGCCGAAACCGCCGGTAGCCAGGGCGCCGGTGTTGCAGTGCGTCAGAATCGCCTGGGCATTGCCCTGATGCTTGCGGATCAGGTCGACGCCGAGCTGAGCCATGGTCAGGTTGGCCTCGCGATCGCTTTCATGAATGGCGATGGCCTCGGCTTCCAGCGCCACCAGTGGATCGGCGTTTTCCTTCAAACGGTCCAGCCGGTCATGCATGCGATTCAACGCCCAGAACAGGTTGACCGCTGTCGGCCGGGAATCGGCCAGCAGCATGAAATCCTCTTCCAGCGCCGCGTACCAGTCGCCTCCCTCGGCAATCCGGGCACGGGCCGCCAGTACGATGCCGTAGGCGGCACTGATGCCAATGGCCGGCGCACCGCGCACCACCATCGAACGAATCGCTTCGGCCACGCCGGCGGCGCTGGTGTAGGCGATCCAGTTTTCCTCGAACGGCAAAACGCGCTGATCCAGCAGGTGGAGCGCGCCATCACGCCAATCGATGGCCTTTACTTTCTCCGCAGCCAACAGTCGATCGCGCATCCCTCACCCCGCACTCATGAACAAAAGCCGCCGATTATAGCGATCCCCCCGCGAAGACGCTCGGGTATACTTCGCCATCCTTCACAAAAGCACTGGAACCGACCCTCGATGCCGAAACCTGCCATTGCGCTCGACTTATTATTGCTGCCGACCTGGCTGGTACCCGTCGAACCCGCAGGCGTTGTGCTCAAGGAGCACGGCCTGGGCATCCGCGACGGCCGCATCGTGTTCATCGGCCCGCGTGCCGAAGCGCTGAAGTGTAACGCCGCCGAAGTCCGCGATCTGCCGGACGTGCTGCTCAGCCCCGGCCTGATCAACGCCCACGGCCACGCCGCGATGACGCTGTTCCGTGGTCTGGCCGACGATTTGCCGCTGATGACCTGGCTGGAAAACCACATCTGGCCGGCCGAGGGCAAATGGGTCGATGAAGATTTTGTGCGTGACGGCACCGATCTGGCCATCGCCGAGCAGATAAAAGGTGGCATCACCTGTTTCTCGGACATGTACTTCTTCCCCAAGGTTGCCAGCGAGCGCGTGCACAACAGCGGAATCCGTGCGCAGATCGCGATTCCGATCCTCGACTTCCCGATTCCGGGTGCCGCCAGCGCCGATGAAGCCATTCGTCAGGGCGTCGAACTGTTCGGCGACCTGAAGCATCACGAGCGCATCAAGATCACCTTCGGCCCTCATGCACCCTACACCGTGGGCGACGAGAACCTGGAAAAAATCCGCGTGATCGCCGAAGAACTGGACGCCTCGATCCACATGCACGTCCACGAAACCGCGTTCGAAGTACAGCAAGCGGTCGAACAGCGCGGCGAGCGCCCGCTGGCCCGCCTTGGCCGGCTGGGCCTGCTCGGCCCGCGCTTCCAGGCCGTGCACATGACCCAGATCAGCGATGACGACCTGACGTTGCTGGTAGAAAGCAACACCAGCGTGATCCACTGCCCGGAGTCGAACCTGAAACTGGCCAGCGGCTTCTGCCCGGTGGAGCGCCTGTGGCAGGCCGGGGTCAATGTCGCGGTCGGCACCGATGGTGCGGCGAGCAACAATGACCTGGATCTGCTGGGCGAAACCCGCACCGCCGCGCTGCTGGCCAAAGCTGTCGCCGGCTCGGCCACCGCGCTGGACGCCCACCGGGCCCTGCGCATGGCCACGTTGAACGGCGCGCGAGCCCTGGGAATCGAAGCCGAGACCGGCTCGCTGGAGCTCGGCAAGGCCGCAGACATCGTCGCCTTCGACCTGTCCGGCCTGGCGCAACAACCGGTCTATGACCCGGTCTCGCAACTGATATATGCCACCGGTCGCGACTGCGTGAAACACCTGTGGGTCGCCGGCAAGCAGTTGCTTGACGACCGGCGTCTGACCCGACTGGACGAACAACAGCTCGGCGAAACCGCCCGGGCCTGGGGCCGACGCATCAGCGGCCACACCGAATCGTAAACACCTCGGGGCACACTCCGGGGCTACAGCCTTTTTCAAGTTTTAGAGGATTGAATCATGAGCAACGTCGACCACGCCGAAATCGCCAAATTCGAAGCCCTGGCCCATCGCTGGTGGGACCGCGAAAGCGAGTTCAAACCGCTGCACGACATCAACCCGCTGCGGGTCAACTGGATTGACGAGCGCGTCAACCTGGCCGGCAAGAAGGTCCTCGACGTCGGTTGCGGTGGCGGCATTCTCAGCGAAGCCATGGCCCAGCGCGGCGCGACCGTGACCGGCATCGACATGGGCGAAGCGCCGCTGGCAGTCGCGCAACTGCATCAGCTGGAATCCGGCGTGAACGTCGAATACCGCCAGATCACCGCCGAAGCCCTGGCCGAAGAAATGCCCGAGCAGTTCGACGTCGTCACCTGCCTGGAAATGCTCGAGCACGTACCGGATCCGTCCTCGGTGATCCGCGCCTGCTTCCGCATGGTCAAGCCCGGCGGCCAGGTGTTCTTCTCCACCATCAACCGCAACCCGAAGGCCTACCTGTTCGCCATCATCGGTGCCGAATACATCATGAAGCTGCTGCCGCGCGGCACCCACGACTTCAAGAAATTCATTCGCCCGTCCGAGCTCGGCGCCTGGAGCCGCATGGCCGGCCTGACCGTCAAGGACATCATCGGTCTGACCTACAACCCGCTGACCAAGCACTACAAGCTGGCGGCGGACGTTGACGTCAACTACATGATCCAGACCCTGCGCGAGGAATAAGCCGATGGCCATCAGAGCAGTCCTTTTCGACATGGACGGCACGCTGCTCGACACCGCGCCGGACTTCATCGCCATTTGCCAGGCGATGCGTGCGGATCGCGGTTTGCCGCCTATGAACGACAAACACATCCGCGACGAAATTTCCGGCGGCGCCAAGGCCATGGTCGCGGTGACGTTCTCGATGGATCCGGAGTCGCCGGGCTTCGAGGAGTTGCGCCTGGAGTTCCTCGAGCGCTATCTGGTGGGCTGCGCCGTGCACAGCAAGCTGTTCGACGGCATGGGCGAATTGCTGGCCGACATCGAGAAAGCCAATCTGGTCTGGGGCGTGGTCACCAACAAGCCGCTGCGCTTCGCCGAGCCGATCATGCAGCAGCTGGGGCTGGCCGAGCGCTCGGCCCTGCTGATCTGCCCGGATCACGTGAAGAACAGCAAGCCGGATCCCGAGATGCTGACCCTGGCCTGCAAGATGCTTGATCTGGATCCGTCGACCGTCCTGTTCATCGGCGATGATTTGCGCGATATCGAATCCGGCCGTGACGCCGGCACCAAAACCGCTGCCGTGACCTACGGCTATATTCACCCCGACGACAACCCTCGTCACTGGGGCGCGGACGTGGTGGTGGATCATCCGCTGGAGTTGCGCAAGGTGCTGGATAACGCACTCTGCAGCTGCTGAGACCTGACGCGGAGCGTCATTGGCTGCATTCCTTTGCTGCGCAGGGGAACGATCTGACTCTTGATGAGGTTTTTTATGTTTGATTACACCGCTCGCCCCGAATTGCTCAAGGATCGGGTCATTCTGGTCACCGGTGCCGGTCGTGGCATCGGTGCGGCGGCCGCCAGGACATACGCCGCCCACGGCGCGACCGTGCTGCTGCTGGGCAAGACCGAAGCCAACCTGACCCAGGTCTATGACGAGATCGAAGCGGCCGGTCATCCGCAACCGGCCGTGATCCCGTTTAACCTCGAAACCGCCCTGCCCCATCAATACGATGAGCTGGCGGCGATGATCGAGACCGAGTTCGGCCACCTCGACGGCCTGCTGCACAACGCCTCGATCATTGGCCCGCGCACGCCGATCGAGCAGTTGTCCGGTGAAAACTTCATGCGCGTCATGCAGGTCAACGTCAACGCGATGTTCATGCTGACCAGCACCCTGCTGCCGCTGCTCAAGCTTTCACAGGATGCTTCGGTGGTGTTCACCTCCAGCAGCGTCGGGCGCAAGGGCCGTGCTTACTGGGGCGCCTATGGCGTGTCGAAGTTCGCCACTGAAGGGCTGATGCAGACTCTGGCCGATGAAATCGACGGCGTGGCGCCGGTACGCTCAAACAGCATCAATCCGGGCGGCACCCGCACGAGCATGCGCGCACAGGCGTACCCCGGTGAGAACCCGCTGAACAACCCGACACCGGAAGAGATCATGCCGGTCTATTTGTACCTGATGGGCCCGGATAGCACGGGTATCAATGGCCAGGCCTTCAACGCCCAGTAATGCCATACGTCGCAATTGTTGCCGTGGCGGAATCCCGTCGCGGCATGCAATTGCCGCTTTGAGTAGCGCCAACTCAGTCAAATAACCACCACCCCGCTTTACTGAAAAATCTCAAGCTATTGATTCCTAACAGTTTTCAAAAAATATGAACCGTGTGGCACGACTTTCGCTCTACATGTCCTCAAAGCACGCCGTGTGAAAGCAGTCGGGCAAGGCCTGATTCGATGGCTGACTAATCGTCATCGGGCAGACTAGACTTACGCCAAATGTCCTACGGGACTGATGGACCAGTATGACGCGCAGCCCATAGCCGCTCTCACCCAGCCTGTAAGACAGACTTACTGCTTAGGGGCTCACGCCATATGAAATCACCCTCCCAGACCACTGCAATTGACTTCGACAGTGCCAAATTGCAACGCCTGGGCTTTGGTCAGCAGCCTCCCCTGCTGGCGCGACCTGTCAGCCTGGCGCAATTGCGCCAGCACATGAGCCTGCAACTGCAAACCAGCCTTGAGCCTCAACGCATCCTCGGTCTGTTTTTCCGCGAAGTTCAGCGCCTGGTGCCGCTGGACGCCCTGACCTACGTGCACGACGGCAGCGACTTGCGCCTGGAGTTCGGTGCTCGCGGGCACCATTCGGCCAGCTATAGCCTCAGCCACGAAGGCGAGCATATGGGTGAGTTGGTGTTCCGCCGCAACCAGCGCTTCAACGAACAGGAACTGGGTTATCTCGAGTCACTGCTGTCGGCCCTGCTGTACCCGATGCGCAATGCATTGCTTTACCGCGCCGCCACTCAGAGCGCCCTGCGTGATCCGTTGACCGGAGCCGGTAACCGCATTGCGATGGAGCAGACGTTGCTGCGAGAAATCGAAATGTCGCGCCGGCACCTGCAACCACTGTCGGTGCTGATGCTGGATATCGACCACTTCAAACAGGTCAACGACCTTCATGGTCACAGCGCCGGCGATGAGGTCCTCAAAGCCGTGGCCGCGTCAATCAAGGGCCAGTTGCGCAATGTCGACATGGTGTTCCGTTATGGCGGGGAAGAATTTCTAATCCTGCTGTCCAACACCGGTCGCGATGCGGCCGCCATGGTCGGCGAGCGCCTGCGTCAGGCGGCGCAGACCCAGGATTACTACGCCAATAATCAATTGATCGAACTGACCGTGAGCCTCGGCTGCTCGACCCTGTTGCCTGGCGAATCCGCCGACAGCCTGTTGCGTCGCGCCGACAGCGCGCTCTATGTCGCCAAGCGCGAAGGCCGCAATCGCCTGACCATGGCAGGCTAGATTTTCTCCGCCAACAAAAAACGGGAGCCAAGGCTCCCGTTTTTTTATGGGTGTCGCCCAAATCAGCTCTCGACCAGCGCCCGACGCTCACGCCCGACCAACACCCGCTCCGACAGCTCAAGCTGCATGCAGCGCTCAAGGAACAGGTACATGTAGTCGTAACTCTTGCAGATGGCCTGTCGCAGTTCCGCCTGCAAGGCTTTGCTCGGGTTTAGCCCGGCGAGAGTGCAGATGATCTCCAGCGCTTCCCACGGGTGGGCGTCATCGTACTGGGCGTGCATCTTCAGCCACTTCATGGCCCGTTTGCGATCTTCTTCAGGGAAAGCGGCGGCATAGACCCCCGTCGAACACACCACCGCCGACCACTCCCCGGTCGCGCCTTCGATGGCGTAGTTGGTGGCCGCGATGGCCACGATCAGCGAATCCGCCGAACTGGTGTGCCAGCACCAGTGGCTCAGGGCGTGCAATTCCGGTGGCACTTGCTGTGCCTGCAGATCTTCCAGGCTCACCCCATGGGCCCGGCTCCAGTGCAGCCAGTAATCGGCATGATTGAGTTCGACGCGAATGTTGCGCATCAGCCAGCGCCGCGCCATGTCCTCGCCCGGGTGGCGGGCGAATTTGGTTTTGGTCAGGTTCTGCGCCATGTACAACGCGAATTGCTCAACGACGGGCCAGCCCCCGATCAGGTACTGGCGCATGGTTCTGGCGCTGAGCTTGTTATCACGCATGCGCAGATAAAGTTCATGTTCGACAACCCGGCGTTTGCTCTCGCTGCAATCCTGGATCAACTGTTGCGCCCAGGCGGGATAACTTGCAGCTTCCATGAGTGGTCCGGTTCGGTTGAATGTGTCGATCACTGTTCGGCTCCTTTTGATTTGTGATTGTAAGGATCGGCAAGAGACTTCAACGGAATGTGCCAGGCGCCTTGAACAACAACGGCTGCGGTCTGGCGGGCCGACTTTGCAAACTGTCACAGGTAAACAACTGCGGGCGTTCAATAACATAACCCTGAGCGTAATCCACGCCGATTTCAAGCAATGCCTGCTCGATCTGCGCTGTCTCGACAAACTCGGCAATTGTCTGCTTACCCATGACATGCCCGATGTGATTGATCACTTCGACCATAGCGCGGTTAATCGGGTCGTCCAGCATATCCTTTACGAAACTCCCGTCGATCTTCAGGAAGTCTACAGGCAAATGTTTCAGATAAGCGAATGAAGACATTCCGGCGCAAAAATCATCCAGGGAAAAGTAACAACCCAAGCCTTTGAGTTCATTGATAAATCTGATTGCACTACCCAGATTTGCAATGGCACTGGTTTCTGTAATTTCAAAACAAATCATTTCAGGCGGTATGCCGTAGTTATCAAACTGTTCCCGCAGAAAGTGCAAGAACGCGTCATCTCCGATAGTAATGCCTGAAAGATTAATCGCACACATTGCCAGAGGACCCTGACACTTATCGTTAATACATTGGGCAATAACCTTAAATACATTCTGCACAACCCAGCGATCCAGCGATGTCATCAATCCGTAACGTTCCGCCGCCGGTATGAAACTGTCCGGCAGGATCATCCGGCCTGCCTCATCGTGCAGTCGCAGCAGAATCTCGATGTGTCCGCCCGTACCACCGGCAATCGAACTCAGCGGAGCAATCTCCTGGGCGTAAAGACAGAAGCGGTTTTCTTCCAAGGCCATGTGCAGTCGCTGTACCCAGGCCATCTCGCCAAACCGCAGGGACAGCTCCGAGTCGTCGGCATGGTAGACCTGCACCCGGTTGCGGCCCTTTTCCTTGGCCATGTAGCAGGCCATGTCGGCAGCCCGCAGCGAGGCTTCGAGGGTGGTCGGCGTCTGCGCCACATGCACCAGGCCAATGCTCACCGTGGTCAGGAACGGTCGCCCCTTCCAGACGAAATGCAGGTTCTGTACGGTCTGGCGCAAACTCTCTGCGATCTTCTCGGCGGCCTCCGGGGCACAGTTCTCCAGCAGGATGCCGAACTCGTCTCCCCCCAGCCGCGCCAGGGTGTCGCCCTCGCGCAAGCCGGATTGCAGCAACGCGCAGATATGCCGCAGCAATTCATCGCCGGCCGCGTGCCCGCAGGTGTCATTGACCAGTTTGAACTGGTCGAGGTCGAGGAACATCAGCGCATGGCGTCCAGCTTGCCGGGTCAGGTTATGCAGGGCCTGTTCGAGGCGGTATTCGAACTCGCGGCGGTTGGCCAGGCCGGTCAGTGCATCGTGGGTCGCCTGCCACGACAGATTGGCGATGTATTGCCGCTCCTGGGTCATGTCATGCAGCACCAGCACGGTGCCGCTGACCTTGTCGGAATTGCGAATCGGTGCCCCGACCAGGGTCACCGACACCGTACTGCCATCGAGCCGCTGGATCAGCTTGGAATGTTCACTGCCTCCGCTGAGCTGGCCGCTGAGAATATGCTCGATCAGGGTCAGTCCTTCGGTCTGGGCGTTGTCGTCCAGCAGATTGAACAGTGCCGCGAGTGGCAACCCGGCCGCCTGCTCGGCTTTCCAGTGGGTCAGGGCTTCGGCGGCCGGGTTCATGTATTCGATGGCCCCGCTCACGTCGGTGGTGATCACCCCGTCGCCAATCGATTGCAGCGTGATATGAGCCCGATCCTTTTCCAGCTGCAAGGCCTCGGCGAAGGCATGTCGCTGCTTGAGCAGTTTGCGGGTACGCAGCAATGCCAGCACGATCAGGCCCAGCGCCGTGGCGAGGTTGGTGAACAGCAACAGACGCAGGATCACCCGCGACCCTTCACCCAAGGCATCACTGAAGGCCTTGGCGGCGGGCGTCACGCCGTCGTTGATCGCAAAGATCCGGTCCTTCCAGCGCCGGATATCCGCCTCGGTGGCAGCATTGGCAATGATGGACCGATGCATCTCCCGGGCGACATCATCGAGTTCCACCAGATAGGCGTCACCCAGCGTCCAGCGGTCGATGGCGATTTCCAGATAACTGAAGTGACGAAAATTCAGGTACAGCCAGATCAGGCTGGAAACATCGTCCGGGTGGTTGCCGCCCTTGAGGATACCCTCGCGCGCCGATTGCAGATCGGGCGGTTGTCTGTCCAGTGCCAGACGCAACTGATGACCGCCCTGAGGCACGGCGATTGCGTTCTGATATTTGAGGTAAATCGCCTCGTCACGACTATCGGCATACAAATTGAGGTAATAGATGGCGTCTTTCTGGCCCTTGGACCAGAGACTCTCGCCCGCCACATAACCACGAACGGCCGACAGGACATAGAGGCTCACGCCCCCCAGCAAGGCTTGAAACAATACGACGGCGATAAATGGCCAGACGATGCCCAGCAACCGAGGCGTTCCGAGAGTCCGCTTTTGCTTCATGGGATTCCTTGCGTGGTCACTGCCTGATTGTCCGTCTCTATCAGACCAACCTCCAAAGACTAGGAGGCGAACCCGTTTCCGGCAAGCGGCGGATCAGCCTCAGTGCGGTACAGGCTTGCTCTGTATATATATGTATAGCCAGCACGGTTTCAGGACTCGATTTAATGGCCACTTCAGGTTTCACGCTCTGAGCGTGGAAACTTACACAAGGAGTGCGATATGACATCGACATTTTTAGCTGCACCCGAAACTGAAGAACTGCGCGCCTGGCAAGCCCTGGGACTGGGAGAAAGCCCGGACATCGAAGCGTTGACTTCCCTACCGACCGCCCGGGATCGAAGACGGTTCAACTCACTTCTGCGCGCCAAGCCCGAACTTGCCCAATCCATGACCATCGACATGTACAAGGCAACGCGTGTCAACGATCGCATTTACGGCACCGTAAAGGACTTCTTGGGTGCCAGCTCAATGCTGATCCGTCGCCTGGCTGGCGACGTATTGCATGAGCCCACCATCGAGGAAGTACGCGCGACACCCTCAGTGTTTCTTCAACGAATACTCAATTCTGTCAACTCACAGGATCTGACAGTCCGCTTGCTGAAAAAGCTCAAGTGGTATGGCGCGCAGCCTGGCGAACAGACACCGGACAGCGTCCGACATCAACTGATGTGCAAAGCCATCTGTCTATACCTGAATGCTGCGCCTTCATTCGAAGCACCGGAAGAACTGGCCGGTTTCAGTTGGCGGGCTCCTGCCCTCTGGGGCAAAAGCTACCAGGCCCTGCGCCATGATTTTGAACAGCACTTGCTGGACACTCGCCGGGTGGGCAGTACCAAAGAGGCGATAATACTGGCGCAAATCTTCCAGACCCGACTCTCGAAAGATTTCTCTGTGCCCGACATCCCTCCCGAGTTGCGTTACAAGAGCTCGGCCGTATGGGTCAATTTCATGCATGGTGTGCTACTGGCCGAAGCGCTTGACTTGAACCGGTCGCAATTGCTGTCTTTTCAACAGCTCGTCGACCTGCCTCTGGTACGGAGTGCCAGCGCCACTCCCGAGCAACTTGAGCAAATAACAAAACTGAGGATGGGTCCCGCGCTGGAGTGGGCGGTTTGCATGGGCATTGTCCAATCGCGAACGGAGTCCGACTACGACGAAGAGGACATCAAACGGGCAATGGCAGCGTTGGACAGCCAGAACGAGAGCCTGAACAAAGCGGTGATGAATCTGAACATCCCGCTTCCCGAACGGCTGAAAATGGCCCGAGAGTTCAAAAACATCGTACTTGGCAGTCATTTTTTCGAGCAGGACGGACGCAAGCTGCTGCCAGAGGACACACGTTATATAGGATCCCGATCCACACCGACATTGAAGCTGCCGGGACACGATTTCCTCGACCTCTATGCGGATGGTCAGATCAAAGAAGGAAAAAGATGGGTCGTCACCCAGTCCGATGGCAAGACACGAAGCGTTATAACGCTCAGGATTGACGATCGGCGAGTGCTCTATTCCGAACGCATGAATTCAGAAGGCGATTATCAACGGACCTCACACCACGCTCCCGAATGGGCGGGCGGGACACTACCCGACATCAACGCCAAATTCGAAACGGCCTTCAAGGACTACCTGACGATCATCAGGCAGGCTTTCGAAACCCTGATTGCCAGCATGCTGGCCTCTCTGACACTTCCTGAACGCCGGATTCTGGCCCAGGGTGACATTGACGTGCTGAGGTTACGCCAGCGCATCAAGCAAGGCGAAGAGTGGGCAGACCTCAAGGCTCGCAAGGGTTACGTTCTGAAGGTGACCCACGGCGATGACATCGTCTATTACGAACTCATCCCGAGCGCCGGCATCATTCGCCCCAGAACCACTCTGAGATTTTCGACGATCAACGGCGTTCGCGAAGAATACCCGCTACATGCCTCGATCCCCGGACAAACCTATTCACCCGAACGCGACATCAGTACCTCGTTGCTTCTCGACAGTACCGCCCATGTCCACGGCAGGGCACCCGCTGACAAGCAGTCCTGCATAGGAATCCTCGATACAGTGGGTCGGGTGAAAGCTGCGGTACTCCCCGACTCAACGCCCGCCAGTGAAGCGACAGACCTTGCAAGCAGACTGAAAGAAGTGGCTCACCTCATCGCAACCAATCATTTGTACGTCGATGAAAAAGAACTGCGCCTCCAGGCCCGGGGTATGACCGCGTTCGACAAAATCAGGGCCAAAATAGAGAAACGACTGGAGGTGCTTGAAAATATCGTCAAAGGATTCGTGCCTTTCTGGGGCAGCATCGACGATCTCATGTCGGGTGATATCACGAAAAAAATCATGGGCGGCGTAGGGCTCCTGGTGGATCTGGCATCCTTTCTCTTCCCTATGGGTAAATTTCTGTCCGGCTCGGTACGACTGGCCAGAGCCGCGAGCGGCGCTTCGAATATAGTCGTCAAGGCCAGCCTGCCTTCTTTCTCGGCACTGACCGGCAAGCTCCTGATCTCCTCAATAAAAAACCTGAACCCACTGGATGGCATACCGACGCTACTCAAAGGACTGTTGAGCGGCGCAGGAAGAGGATTGCTCGCCGGTGGTCGGGCAACTCTTGGAGGTATCAAAAAGTTGACGGGAAAGGCCGACGGCTATCAACTGGCCGACCAGTTGCCACAGGCTATCGACCCCGGGCGCTGGAAGCCGCTGACAAGTACTGACGAGCTGGCAACGGTCAACGGCATCGATGACGTACTCGTTCGCCCTGCAAGTCCTTCGGATCCGAAACGACTGCATCTGGTCGACCCGGTGACCTCGCTGCCCTATGGCCCGCGCCTGCGCAATGACAGCAGAAACCTCATCCAGGGCAGATCCAGTTACCAGTTGCTGCCGCCAACCGAATCCCATGCCCTGACGCAAGTGCCGGAGAACGCCCGTATCCATGAAATGCTAGAAGTCGATGGACGAACCACGCTGCTGATTGATGACATCCCTTATCGCCTGGACGGCGGTCATCTGCGACGCGCTGACCTGATCGATGATCAATCGATGTTCAAAACCATACCTTGCCGAGTGCGGCGCATGCCGGGTTCAGATGCATGCAAAACGAGCTATGTCACCCGCAATCCGGCGTCCACGCCAGCCAGCGGGACTTACGACACCGATAAAGGCTGGGCACCCTGGTTCGGGGACTGCATTTATACCCCGGCCGTTCCGAATCGAGCGATGCTGCTCAAGACCCTGAAAAAGAAAAGCAGACTCCCGGCGACGATAGCGTTTCAAAAAGGGATTTACGGAAGAATCAGAGTGGATATTCCCGTCGGCACCCGGAATCGGTTCGACACCTTCGAGGCCGGCGCAATCATCGTCCCCGCCATCGACGACTCAAGGCACTATGTGTTCACCCGACTGGGCGCCGGAGCCTTCTACATTGCGGAATTACCCAAGGGACAAGGCATCTCCAGCTCTTTGACGCTGCGCAAGGCCACCAGCCTGCCTGCCGATCTGAAGGCTGAACTGATGAAGGTCTACACCGGATCGCTCCATGCCAACAACATGGCGAGAATCTACGGTATTTCAACCGTAGAACGCGCCCTCGCAACCATGGAGAATATTGCCATTCGCATTGGCGGCCATAAGAACCCGCCCGACACGCTCAAACTGCTTAAAGTCGACACCTCTCCCGGAGAGGCGGTGTTGTTCGATCATTCCACGCGCATGATCGTCAGCCGGCTTCCGGATGGTGCTGCATCCTGGTCACGCAGCCGAGACGCTTCGGATACGTTTCGCCAACGAGCCGCCGACATCTTCGATACGCTGTTTACCGAGAAAACCATCAATGTCCAACAGAGCGCCGACCTGAAAATCAATCGGACAATGGACAAGCTTCAAGCGATGCTCCCGCCTCATTTCCAGGGCCAGAACCCACGTAACATCGCCTACGCCGACATCGTGACATCGACCGGCAAGCGCGAGGTATATGTCAGCGTTTCCGGCGCCCAGGGACTTACCGGAGAATTGCCACTGTTCAAGCCTCCGTTTGCGCCGGACAGAATGATTGTGGGTGATACTACCTACTTCAACATCGACTTCGGCCAGACCTTCAACAGAACCTCGCTGGAAGTCTCAAGCGAAGGGCGATTGGTGGCGATCCCCCATACGATAAAGGACATCGACACCTACACGCCTGAATTGACCCGAAGGCCGACTTCTCTGGACAGCGAGGCCAAACTGATCAACGTGCTTCGCCAGAAATATCCCGAAAACCACATGATCGCTTCGGTCGATGTGGCCACGACCATGCCCCCATGCAACAGTTGCTCGGTGATCGTCAAAGAGTTTGGCTACGACGGCACGGCCAACGCACTGGAAGTGCTATGGAATTGACCTACAGTCGCTGCAAATGCCCATACAGCTTGGCGTACAACCCACCATCGGCAATCAGTTGCTGATGGTCGCCATCCTCGGCCACTTGCCCGCCGTCGAACACCAGCACCCGGTCCGCCTGCTTCACCGCTGACAGGCGGTGGGCGATGATCAGTGTGGTGCGGCCATGGAGGAAGCGCGCCATGGCCTGGTGTAGGTTGTATTCGGTGGCGGCGTCGAGGGCTGACGTCGCCTCGTCGAGGATCACCACTTTCGGCTCGGCGAGGATCATCCGCGCGATGGCCAGCCGTTGCCGCTGACCACCGGACAGGCGCACGCCGGAGCGGCCGACGATGCTGTCCAGGCCGTCCGACAAGGCGCGGATGGTGGGTTCAAGCTGAGCGATTTCCAGTGCCTGCCAGCAGGCTTCGTCGCTGCGGGTACGGCCCATGGTCAAATTGGCGCGTACGGTGTCGTTGAACAGCGCCGGATGCTGCAGCACCACCGCGACATTTTCCCGAACCGTTTCCAGGCCGATTTCCTGTTGGGTCGATCCACCAAAACGAATGGTGCCGGCCAGCGGTGTGTACAGACCCAGGAGCAATTGCACGAGGGTGCTTTTGCCTCCGCCGCTGGCGCCGACAATCGCCACTTTCTCGCCCGGCGCGATGGACAGGTTCAACTGATCCAGCACCAGTTCGTCACCGTAACCGAAGCTCAAACCCTGCACCTGAATCCCTACGGTATCGCGGCCCTTGAACGGGTCGACGCCGCCGGGGTATTGCGGTTCGTCGGCGCGGGCCAGCAGTTCGTTGATCCGCGACAGCGCACCGCCCGCCGCGTAATAGGCGTATTGCAGGTTCAGCAGCTGCTCGACCGGGCCGATCATGAACCACAGGTAGCTGAACACCGCGAGCATCTGGCCGATCGACAGGTCAGAGAACAACACCGTCAACATGGCCGCTGCGCGGAAGATGTCGATACCGAACTGGAACAGCAGGCCACTGGCGCGGTTCGAAGCGTCGGTCTTCCACTGCGAATTGACCGCGTAGTTGCGCACTTCCTGCGCGCGCAATCCAAGGCGCCCAAGGAAGAAGCCCTGCCGGTTGCCAGCGCGCACTTCCTGGATTGCATCGAGGGTTTCGCTCAGCGCCTGAGTGAAGCGCGAGGTACTGTCGTTCTCCAGTTTCTTCAGATGCTTGACCCGCTTGCCCAACTGCACCGTGGCGTAGATCACCAGCGGGTTGAACAGCAGGATCAGCAGCGCCAGTTTCCAGTGCATCCACATCAGGATGCTGGCGGTGCCGACCAGGGTCAGCATCGCCACCAGAAAACGGCTGAGGGTTTCGCCGACAAACTTGTCGAGGGTGTCGAGGTCGGTGACCAGGTGCGTGGTGACCGTGCCGCTGCCCAGGCTTTCGTATTCGCCGAGGGAAATCCGTTTGAGTCGTTCAATCAAACGCACGCGAATCCGATAAACGATGTCCTTGGCCAACCGCGCAAACAATCGCGCCTGCAACACGCCAAAACACAGGGCGCTGCAACGCAGGGTAAGCGTCACCACCAGCATCAGGCCGATATAGCCCGCCGCTTGCTGCCACATTGAGGGCAGCACGTGGTTCATGACTTTCAGCGCAGCATCGCCATGGCCGAGCAGGACTTCGTCCACCAGCAACGGCAGCAGCAGCGGAATCGGCACGCTGCACAGCGTCGCCAGTACGGCCACGCCGTTGGCGATCCACAGGGATTTTTTGTGATGAAGTGCCAGTCGCCGGACTTCAGCCCAGCTCAGCCGGTCGACACGCTTGACGGCTTGCGTGTCATCGGCCGGGTCAGACACAGGCCGCGCGCTCCAGCCATCGGCCGAGCAACGGTGACAGTTCACTGAGCGGCTGGTAGCCGTTGGTCAGCAACGCCAGTTGGCCGTTGCGCTCGGCGAGCAGGGTCGGGAATCCGGCGATGCCCAGATCCTGAACCCAACTGAAATCGGCCTGGGTCGCCTTGTGCTGGTCGGCATGATCAAACAGGGCAGCAAACTCAATGCGCGGGACGCCGGCCTTCTCGGCCAGCTCCACCAGAACGCTGGCCTGAGTGACATCGCGACCTTCGGCGTAGAACGCGTGCTGGATCAACCCGACCAGTTTCCACGCGCAATCCGGCGCCAGGCTGCGCGCGGTGACGATGGCCCGGCAGGCAGGCTCGGTGTCGTAGACAAAACCATCCGGCAATGCGCCTTCAAATTTGAACGGCTGGCCGGTGGCCTCGGTGACCGCCTGCCAGTGTTCGAGAATGTAGCGCCGGGTGGTCGGCTCCAGCGCCGCTCCACTGCCGGTGCGCAACCCGCCGACCACCAGGTGCAATTCCACCCCGGCTGCCTGCGCCTGCTCCACCAATGCCTTGGCCACCGGGGCAAATCCCCAGCACCACGAACACATCGGATCCATCACATAGAGCAGGCGTGCAGACATGATTAAGCCTCGGTGGATGCTTGCTTATAGTTGTAGCCGATCGGGTGCGGCATGTTGCGCGCTTTTGCCAGTTCGATCTGTTTCTGGCGGTCGATGGCGCTGCGACGGGTCTTCTCGCTCAGGCTGTCCCAGCAGTGCGGGCAACTGATGCCGGCCACGTAATGCTCGGAAGCGCGATCTTCAACGCTGACCGGGGTGCGGCAGGCGTGGCACTGATCGTAGTCGCCTTCGCTCAGGTCATGGCGCACGGTCACGCGGTTGTCGAAGACGAAGCAGTCGCCCTGCCATTTGGTTTCCTCCTGCGGCACCTCTTCGAGGTACTTCAGGATGCCGCCCTTGAGGTGGTAAACCTCTTCGAAGCCTTCGCCGAGCATGTAGCTCGAGGCTTTTTCGCAGCGAATGCCGCCGGTGCAGAACATCGCGACCTTCTTGTGTACGGCCGGGTCGAAGTGTTCTTTGATGTAATCGGGGAATTCGCGAAAACTGGTGGTTTTCGGATCGATGGCGCCTTCGAAGGTGCCGATCGAGACTTCGTAATCGTTGCGGGTGTCGATCAGCAGCACTTCCGGGTCGCTGATCAGTGCGTTCCAGTCCTTTGGCTCGACGTAGGTGCCGACCTTCTTGTTCGGGTCGACGCCTTCGACACCCAGGGTCACGATCTCTTTCTTGAGCTTGACCTTGGTGCGATAGAACGGCTGCTCGTCGCAGTACGATTCCTTGTGATCGATATCGACCATGCGCGGATCGTTGCGCAGCCAGGCCAGCAGGCCGTCGATGCCTTCGCGGCTGCCGGAAACCGTGCCGTTGATGCCTTCTTCGGCGATCAGCAGGGTGCCTTTGATGCCGTTGTCGACCATCGCTTGCAGCAGAGGCTCGCGCAGGTTGACGTAATCTTCGAGGGTGACGAACTTGTACAGTGCCGCCACGACAATCGGTTGTGTCATGGGTATTTCTCCAGGTGGCTACCCTCGTAAAGGGTGAACCGGATGCGAAAAAAAACGCGCCGGGTCAGCGGCGCGTTGCGGATTCTAGCAAAAAACCTCAGTTCATTGCTGCAAGGCTCAATGCTTGCTGCCGCCGGCACAGGTCGGCGACGCCGGAGCGACGCCTGTCTCTGCCCATTCCTGCGGGGTGTAGGTGTGCAGCGCCAACGCATGGAACTCGCCCATCAGCTCGCCGAGCGTGCCGTAGACTTTCTGGTGGCGCTTGACCCGGTTCAGGCCTTCGAACTGCGCACTGACCACCACTGCCTTGAAGTGGGTCTGCAACCCGCGACTGTGCATGTGGCTTTCGTCCAGCACTTGCAGATGTTCAGGCTGAAGCAGCGCCAGCGTCGATTCGATGCGTTGTTGCATGGTCATCACGAACTCCGCTTACTTCTTCTTGGCCGGAGCGGCGCCTTTCGGTGCCAGCTCGTTGGTCATGTCGTCCAGCAGCTTGTTGACCACCGGTACGGCGCTTTCCAGCTTGGCCTGGGTCATCTGGGCCGATTGCTGGGTCAGCTGCGGCATTTTCTCCAGGACTTTCTTGCCCAGTGGCGACTGGTAGAACGCGACCAGGTCTTTCAGCTCGGATTCGCTGAAGTTGCTGGTGTAGAGCTTGACCATGTCCGGTTTCAGCTTGTTCCAGCCAATGGCCTGGTCCAGAGCGGCGTTGGCCTTGGCCTGGTAGGTATCCAGTACGGCTTTCTTGGATTCCGGCGCCTTGGTCTGGTCAAAACGCTGGGCGAACATCTGCTGAACCTGCATGTACACCGGAGTGCCCAGCTTGTCAGCGTGTGCCAGGGTCAGGAAAGCTTCGGCACTGGCGTTGTGGCTGGCGGTATCGGCAAGCACCTGGCCGCTGGCGCAGACCAGGGCAACCGCGGTACAGATGGCACGAAGACGAGTCATCGAGTTTCCTTTTCAGCTAGGCGAGGTAAAACCCCAAGGGCGACCATTCTGCGCCTGAATAACGCTGCGGCTCAACCCCCGGCCCTTGCCGAGCTTGATTGGCGGGGATTTGCCGGTCAACAATCGACCGGATGGAACCACCCGGGCCGACACCGGCCTAAACTGCGCAAACAGACCAACAGGAGTGTGCACGATGAGCCGTATCGAAACCGACAGCCTGGGCCAGATCGAGGTCCCGGACGACGCTTACTGGGGCGCTCAGACGCAACGCTCGCTGATCAACTTCGCCATCGGTCAGGAACGCATGCCATTGCCGGTACTGCACGCCCTGGCCCTGATCAAGAAAGCCGCGGCCCGGGTCAACGACCGCAACGGCGACCTGCCTGCCGACATCGCCCGCCTGATCGAACAGGCCGCCGACGAAGTGCTCGACGGCCAGCATGACGACCAGTTCCCGCTGGTGGTCTGGCAGACCGGTAGCGGAACCCAAAGCAACATGAACGCCAACGAAGTGATCGCCGGCCGCGCCAACGAACTGGCCGGCAACCCACGCGGCGGCAAGACGCCGGTGCACCCCAACGATCACGTCAACCGCTCGCAGAGCTCCAACGACTGCTTCCCCACGGCCATGAGCATCGCCACCGCGCAAGCGGTGCAGGGCCAACTGCTGCCGGCCATCGCCGAGCTGTCGGGCGGTCTGGCCGAGCTGTCGGCGCGGCACATGAAACTGGTCAAGACCGGCCGCACCCACATGATGGACGCCACGCCAATCACCTTCGGCCAGGAGCTCTCCGGCTTCATAGCGCAGCTGGATTACGCCGAACGGGCGATTCGCGCGGCGTTGCCGGCGGTCTGCGAACTGGCGCAGGGCGGCACTGCCGTCGGCACCGGGCTCAACTCGCCCCACGGCTTCGGCGAAGCGATTGCCGCTGAACTGGCGGCGTTGTCCGGCCTGCCGTTCGTCACCGCACCAAACAAATTCGCCGCCCTCGCCGGCCATGAGCCACTGACCACGCTGTCCGGTGCCCTGAAAACCCTCGCCGTGGCGCTGATGAAAATCGCCAACGACCTGCGCCTGCTGGGCTCCGGCCCTCGCGCAGGGTTTGCCGAAGTGCGCCTGCCGGCCAACGAACCAGGCAGTTCGATCATGCCCGGCAAGGTCAACCCGACCCAGTGCGAGGCGTTGTCGATGCTCGCCTGTCAGGTGCTTGGCAACGACGTGGCGATCGGCATCGCCGCCAGCCAGGGTCACCTGCAACTGAACGTGTTCAAACCGGTGATCATTCACAACCTGCTGCAATCGATCCGCCTGCTGGCCGATGGCTGCAGCAACTTCCAGCAGCACTGCATTGCCGGCCTTGAGCCGGATGCCGAAGTCATGGCGAACCATCTGGAACGTGGCCTGATGCTGGTGACGGCGCTGAACCCGCACATCGGCTACGACAAGTCGGCGGAAATCGCCAAGAAGGCTTACAGCGAAGGCAAGACCCTGCGCGAAGCGGCGCTGGAGCTGGGTTACCTGACTGATGAGGAGTTCGATGCCTGGGTGCGGCCGGAGAACATGATCGAGGCCGGTGCCAAGGGCTGAGTCAACCCGATCCTTCCCGTGCCCGGCATGGGAAGGTCATCCGACCAACAGTTTCGCCCGCCGGGCCTTGAGCCCGGCAATCAGCGAAGGCCCCAGCGCTACCAGTGCCGACCCCAGCACCACCAGCACCGCCCCGCCATACCCCAGCAGATTGATTTGCTCGGCATGCACATACTCGGGCCACACCCCCGCCGCCACGGCCACCGCACCGAACGTCACCAACGGCGTGATCGCCAGCGTCGCGCTGACCCGCGAAGCTTCCCAATGCGCCAGCGCCTCGGCAAATGCGCCGTAGGCGATCAGCGTGTTCATGCAGCACGCCAGCAGCAGCCAGCCCTGCAACGGATTCAGCGACAGGGCTTCGAGCGGATGCACCCACGGCGTCAGCAACAAGGCGCAGAACAGGTAGATCACCATCATCACCTGTAAAGAATTCCACACCGTCAGCAATTGCTTCTGGCCCAGCGCATAGAAAGTCCAGACAGTCGAGGCCAGCAGCACCAGCAACACACCGGCGGTGTAATCAGATAAAGAGGTGAGCAATTCCGCCAGACGCTGATTGAAGAACAAAGCAAAACCGATCAACAGCACCGCCAGGCCAATGCCCTGACCGATGCTGAAGCGCTCCTTGAACACAAACAGACTGGCGATCAGCAACATGATCGGCCCCATCTGCACCACCAGTTGCGCAGTACCGGGGCTGAGCAGGTTCAGGCCCATCAGGTACAGCACGTAGTTGCCCACCAGCCCGAGCACCGCCATCAGCACCAGCCAGCCGCCCTTCGGCCCGAGCACCTTGCGGCTCGGCAAGCGTTTGGTCGCGGCCAGATAAATGAACAGACAGCCGCCGGACACCAGCAGGCGAAACCAGGTCACCGTGACCGGGTCCATCACCACCAGCACCTGTTTGAGCTTGATCGGCAGGATTCCCCACAGAAACGCCGTCAACAACGCCAGGAACATGCCGTACACCCAACGACCCGATGAAACGTGCATGAGAACCCCAAGCGCCAGAGACAGGAGCGCTCATTCTAGGCGCACAGACCGATCCGACACAGGAACAGTTGCGCTCCAGCCGCAAATGAAACTGTGCAGGTCGCAGCAGAAAATTGACGATGGGCCGTTGATCGGCCAGCCGGGCAAGGTAAGTGGTTCAGGCATAAGCTTCTTGGATCCAGCCCGGGACATCACTCACCAAGGAGACCCCGTCATGTTAGGCATGCGCGCCCAGGACACCGCCCCCGCCACGCACTTTCGCAGCGACCGCGTGTGCCGGGTCAACGGCGAACTGTATTTCAGCACCCGGGAAAACACCCTCGAAGGGCCGTTCGACAGCCACGAGAAAGCCGAGCAGCAGATAAAGGCCTACATCGCGCGGATGCAGTTGCTGGATTCCGGCAGATAAGCCGTGCTGAACCCAATCGCGGGCAAGCCCTCTCCCCCAGGTTCCGGGTTGGCCACTGAATTGTGAGCACACTCGAACACTGTGGGAGCGGGCTTGCCCGCGATTACGATTTGCCGGTCAACGCATCGTTCAAGGCCTAGCGCACAGCCTCAAACAACCCGGTCGCCCCCATCCCCCCGCCCACGCACATGGTCACGATTCCGTAGCGCAGATTGCGCCGCTGCAACTCGCGCACCAGATGCCCGGCCTGCCGTGACCCGGTCATGCCGAACGGGTGGCCGATGGAAATCGAGCCGCCGTTGACGTTGTACTTCTCGTTGTCGATTTCCAGACGATCACGGGCGTACAGGCACTGCGAGGCAAACGCTTCGTTCAATTCCCACAGATCGATATCCGCCACCTGCAGGCCTTTGGCCTTGAGCAGCTTTGGCACCGAAAACACCGGGCCGATGCCCATTTCGTCAGGCTCGCACCCAGCGACGGTAAACCCGCGGAAAAACGCTTTCGGCTTGAGCCCCAGTTGCAGGGCTTTTTCCAGGCTCATCACCAGCGTCATCGAGGCGCCATCGGACAACTGCGACGAGTTGCCGGCGGTCACCGAACCGTCCTCGGCGAACACCGGTTTCAACCCGGCAAGGCTTTCATAGGTGGTGTCCGGACGATTGCAGTCATCGCGGTCGACGATGCCGTCGAGGATCTGCACTTCACCGCTGTTCTTGTCTTCAACCCGGTACTTCACCGTCATCGGCACGATTTCATCGTTGAACAGCCCTGCTGCCTGCGCCTGAGCGGTGCGGATCTGACTTTGCAGCGAGTAGCGATCCTGCGCCTCGCGGCTGACGCCATAACGGCGCGCCACCACTTCCGCGGTCTGGCCCATGGTGTAGTAGATGCCCGGCGTCTGCTGCTTGAGCAACGGATTGATCAGGTGATCGGTGTTGACACTCTTCAGGGTCAGGCTGATCGACTCGACGCCGCCGGCGACGATGATGTCGCTGCAACCCGACGCGATCTGGTTGGCGGCAATCGCAATCGCCTGCAACCCCGAAGAACAGAAACGGTTGAGGGTCATGCCGGCGGTGCCGGTGCCCAATTGCGAGAGCACCGCCACGTTGCGGCCGATGTTGTAGCCTTGGGCGCCCTCGTTGGAGCCGGCGCCGACGATGCAATCCTCGACGCTTGCCGGGTCGATGTCGTTGCGCGAGAGCAACGCATTGACGCAATGGGCCGCCATGTCATCGGGACGGGTCTGGTTGAACTTGCCGCGAAAGGACTTGGCCAGGCCGGTCCGTACGCTGTCGACGATCACCACTTCACGCATGGCATACCTCATTGTTGCAGTCGGTTGAGAGTGAACCGAGCATAAGTCCCCCCCATCGCCGACCGCGACAATCATTCACCTCGCGTATGCGGGCCCATCGGTTCAGTCCTTGTGCTTTTTGGCTCGCTTGTCGGACTTCTCGAAAGCGTCTTCCAGCGCCCGGTTGATCGTGCGCAACACCTTGACCCGGGCCCAGCGCTTGTCATTGGCCTCGACCAGGGTCCACGGCGCGATTTCGGTGCTGGTGCGGTCGACCATGTCGCCCACGGCGGCACGGTAGGCGTCCCACTTGTCACGGTTGCGCCAGTCGTCTTCGGTGATCTTGAAGCGCTTGAACGGGATTTCTTCGCGCGCCTGGAAGCGCTCCATCTGCGTGTCCTTGTCGATCGCCAGCCAGAACTTGACCACGATCACCCCGGCGTCGGCCAGTTGCTCCTCAAAATCATTGATCTCGCCATAAGCGCGCATCCAGTCGGCAGTGCTGCAAAAGCCCTCGACCCGCTCCACCAGCACCCGGCCGTACCACGAGCGGTCGAACACCGTGAACTTGCCCCGCGCCGGAATATGTCGCCAAAACCGCCACAGATACGGCTGCGCCCGTTCCTCTTCGGTCGGCGCGGCAATCGGCACGATGCTGTATTGGCGCGGATCGAGCGCCGCCGCCACCCGACGAATCGAACCGCCCTTGCCCGCGGCATCGTTGCCTTCGAACACCGCCACCAGCGCATGCCGGCGCATGCGTTTGTCACGCATCAGCCCCGACAGCCTTGCCTGCTCGGTGATCAATTGTTCTTCGTAGTCTTTCTTGTCCAGACGCTGGGTCAGATCGAGGCTGTCGAGCAGGTTCAACTGGTCGACGGAAGTCCCCAGCGGTGCAGCGTTGACCTCATGGGGATGCACATCGGGACGCTTCAAGGCATTTTGCAGGCCTTCGAGCAGGATCTTGCCGACCGTCAGGCTGCGGTAGTGCGGGTCGACACCCTCGATGACATGCCACGGCGCGTAATCGCGACTGGTGCGGCGCAACACGCGTTCGCCGTATTTGACGAACTTGTCGTAGGTCTGCGATTGCTGCCAGTCCAGCGGGCTGATGCGCCAGCTGTGCAGCGGGTCGTCGGCCAACGCCTTGAGCCGCGCCTTCATCTGTTTCTTGGACAGGTGGAACCAGAACTTGAAGATCAGCGCGCCTTCATCACAGAACATCTTTTCCATGCGCTCGGCGCCGGCAATCGCCTGATCCAGTCGCGGATCCTTGAACAAACCATGCACCCGGCCCTGCAGCATCTGGCTGTACCAGTTGCCGAAGAAAATCCCCATCCGCCCCTTGGCCGGCAGCATCCGCCAGTAGCGCCAGGCCGGAGGCCGCGCCAGCTCTTCATCGGTCTGCTGGTCGAAAGTGCGCACTTCGATCAGGCGCGGATCCATCCACTCGTTGAGCAACTTGACCGTCTCGCCCTTGCCGGCGCCTTCGATGCCGTTGATCAAAATGATCACCGGGAAACGCTTCTGCTGCTGCAACTCGAACTGGGCTTCGAGCAAGGCTTCACGCAGGGCGGGCACGGCGGCTTCGTAGGTGTCTTTGTCGATGGCGTGACCGATTTCAGCGGATTCGAACATGGGACGGCTCCTTCCAGGATTCAGCAAGACTAGCGGATTGGGCTCTGACGCGGCACAGAAATTCCCGCCGGCGGCGGATTGTCCTTGAGTGATCGTCGGCAAGGCTTGCCATGGATCAAGCGCCGCCTGCGTGATCGGCTAGAATGGCCGCCTTGCCGTTGCCGAGCCTGCCATGAAACCTGTATTGCCCCACGCCCAACTCGACTGGGATGACCAGGGACGCCCGCGTTCGCGAGTGTTCGACGATGTGTATTTTTCCGACCAGTCGGGGCTGGATGAAACCCGCTACGTGTTCCTCGAACAGAACCGTCTGGCCGAGCGCTTCGCCGCACTGCCGGCGGGTGGGCGACTGGTGATCGGTGAAACCGGCTTCGGCACCGGGCTAAATTTTCTCTGTGCCTGGCAGTTGTTCGAACAGCACGCGGTGCCCGGTGCGCGGCTGCATTTCGTCAGTGTCGAGAAATTTCCGTTGAGCCCTGCCGACCTGCAGCGGGCGCTGGCGTTGTGGCCCGACCTGAAGCCTTTCTGCGATCAACTGCTCAAGCATTACGTCGCCATCCATCAAGGCTTTCAGCGCATTGTTCTGGATAACGGCCGCGTGACCCTGACGCTGCTGATCGGCGATGCGCTGGAGCAATTGCCGCAATTGGACGGGCAGATCGACGCATGGTTTCTCGACGGTTTCGCCCCGGCGAAAAACCCGGAGATGTGGACCGCCGAACTGTTCGCCGAACTGGCGCGACTGGCGGCGCCCGGCTCGACCATCAGCACGTTCACCAGCACCGGTTGGGTTCGACGCCTGCTCAACGCCGCCGGTTTCAAGATGAAGCGCACGCCGGGCATCGGCCACAAATGGGAGATCCTGCGCGGCGAATTTCTCGGCTGGCCGCAGGACGTTCCTTTACCCGTGGCGGACAAACCGTGGTTCGCCCGCCCGGCGCCTTTCAATGGAGAGCGTCGTGCGCTGGTGATCGGTGCCGGCCTGGCCGGCTGTGCCACGGCGGCTAGCCTCGCGGCAAGGGGCTGGCAGGTCAGTCTGCTGGAACGACATGACGCGGTGGCGCAGGAAGCCTCGGGCAATCCGCAAGGCGTGCTGTACCTGAAACTGTCCGCCCACGGCACCGCACTGTCGCAGTTGATCGTCAGCGGTTTCGGCTACACCCGACGTTTGCTGGAAACCCTGCAACGCGGCACCGATTGGGACGACTGCGGCGTGCTGCAACTGGCATTCAACGAAAAGGAACACGAACGTCAGGCGCAACTGGCGGCCGCGTTTCCCGAAGACCTGCTGCAATGGCTCGATCAACCCGAGGCACAAGCCCGAGCCGGGATCGGTCTGGCTCATGGCGGTTTGTATTACCCCGAGGGCGGCTGGGTGCATCCGCCGGCGTTGTGTCAGGCGCAATCGACACAACCGGGCGTCACGCTGCTGCCCCATCAGGAAGCCGTGGAGTTGCGCAAGGTCGACGGTCAGTGGCAAGCCTTCGACGGTGAACGATTGATCGCAACAGCACCGGTCGTGGTGCTGGCCGGCGCCGCCGACATCAAGCGTTTCCCCCAGAGCGCCGACCTGCCCCTCAAGCGCATTCGCGGGCAGATCACCCGCCTCGCGCAGACCACGCAAAGCCAGGCGCTGACCAGCGTCGTGTGCGCCGAAGGTTACGTCGCACCGGCACGCCTGGGGGAACACACCCTCGGCGCCAGTTTCGATTTCAACAGCGACGACCTGACCCCGACCACCGCCGAACATCTGGGCAATCTGGCGATGCTCGAAGAGATCTCCACCGATCTGGTCGCGCGCCTGCACGTCAGCGAGCTCGACGCCGAAAGTCTCCAGGGCCGGGCAGCCTTCCGTTGCACCAGCCCCGATTACCTGCCGATCGTCGGCCCGCTCGCCGATCGCGAAGCCTTCACCGAGGCCTATCGCGCCTTGAGCAAGGATGCCCGGCAAGTGCCGGACATTGCCTGCCCATGGCTGGACGGTCTGTACGTCAACAGTGGCCACGGTTCCCGGGGGCTGATCACCGCGCCACTGTCCGGTGAACTGCTGGCGGCCTGGCTGGACAACGAACCGCTGCCCCTGCCCAGAGGTGTCGCAGAGGCGTGTCATCCGAACCGGTTTGCCTTGCGGTGGCTGATCCGGGGCAAATGACCGAATCCGGGATTGGATTCAACCACCGGGCAACAGGCAAATATTGCCCTCGACCAGTCGTAGCACTTGCTCGGTCAACCGCTCGAGCAAGGCGCTTTCCGTCTGTTCCTGCCGGGCGGCACACAGGTTCATTTCGTTGAGATAGTCGGCCGAGCTGAGTTCTTCGGCTTTCTCGAACAACGCCAGGGCTTCTTCCTGGTGAGGCGCGCGCGCATCGTCGAACTGTTGGGCAAAACTGCTTTTCATGTATTCGTTCCACCAAGGCTGGCGAACCAGAAACGCCAGCCACTCGGGAGACAATTCAGCAGTCTGGATTCGATTGATAGCCTCCACCAGATCCGCCCCTGTCACCTCCGCGAGTGAGGCGTAATGCATGTGCGAAGGTTGCCCGGGCAATTCGAGTGCCTGCGCCAGACCGGAGCGGTAGGCAAGGGTCACTTCCAGCGGGTCAGGTGCCGCATGGACCTGCGCGTGCTCCGCGGCGATCCGGTCAATCTGCTCCAGCCGAAACAGTCCTCTCGCCAGCCTCATCAGCGCCTTCGTCGAAGGGCGTTGCCCCCTGGGACCACGGGTCACATGGTGGACGTGCACTGCAACTTCCAGGTGGCTGAAGTTCAACGCCGCGTTGTCCGTGCAATTGATCGGGTTGGCCGCCAGATCGAAAATCTGCTCCCGCAATTCGGCATCGGCCTGCGTAGCATCCAGAACCGTCCAGACCCGCCGGTGCATATCCTCGCGCACATTGGCTGACTCGGCGGAATTGCCCAACTCCGCGAGCAGCGCGAACAGGCCTTCGGCCCTTGGGTCATCCTTGAGTGCGTTCCACATCTGCAGATGCCGGGAGCCCTCGCTTCCTCCCGTCTCGGTCAGCCAGATCGAACGTGCCTGGATTTCGTCCAGTCGCGCGATATCGTTATCCAGGTAACCCATGCCGACGCCGACCGTCGTGCGGTAGTTTTCAAGGTAAGTTCTGCTGACATCGGAAATCGGGTTACGCCGCAAATTGATCGCTTCACTGAAGCGCCTGGACGTTTCAAAAAGCCAGGCAGGCAGATCACGGATTTCGTTATCCCGCAGATCCACCCGATCCAGATTGGGTAGAAACTGCAGGCCTTTTGGCAGCTCCGTGGCGCGGGTATTGCGCAAGGAGAGGTAAGTCAGATCGAACAGGTTGCGGACATCCACCGTGGCGCCGAGGGGGTTCCCGCTCAGATTCAGACTTTGCAAGGTGCGCAACCCGGCCAGCTTCACCAGGGCGTGCTCGGTGAGTTGAAGCCGATTGCCGGCCAGGCTCAGCCGCCTGAGGTTCGGCATATGCGAAATGATCTCGGGCAACCGGGTGATCTGATTGCGATCCAGTTCAAGGGACTCGACGTTCGTGAATGCTTTGAGGAAATAAGCGGCATCGTCGTCCAGCAACATGTCTTGCAGAGACAATTGCCTGACATGATCAAACGTCAAACCGACCGGCAAGGTCGGAAACTTGCCGAAGCGCATGCCATCGAGCTTCAAACCATAGACGAGACGCCCGGCGTCATCGGGCAGGGAGATCAAACGGCGAAAACAGTCTTCGATTTCGAACGCAACGATTTGCCGGCATTCGCGAATTTCGTTCAGATCACCGCCCAGGACCTTCATGGCTGCTTCATCTCGGACCCAGGTGTCCATCACATCCCGCAGTCGGCCCAGATCCTTTCGCAACTGTCGGACCCTGACCGCCCTGGTCAGATGGTCGCTGCCCAGCTGGTCAAGGAACTCATTGGCTTGAACGTCAGAAAACAAGGGATAGAGCTTTTTCACCTGCCGCAATAAACGACGCGAATGAATGTTCGACCCGGCGGGAGAGTCGGCAGGCGTGCACACGGGCTCGGCGGTCGCCGCTTGCCACTGACCGCCTGCCAACACCCGGGCGCATGCCTCACGTTCATCCAGAGCACTCTCCAACAGTTTGCCGCGCAGGCGCCCGCCATTTTCCGGCGTCGGTTGCACAAATCCGATGGCCTTGCGCTGCTGCGCTGAAAGACCTTTGAGAATCGCCTGATAGAGATCTTCCGGCCCGGCCGCGATCCTGCCGAGTGATTTCCTGTCGCTGCCAAACACCTCGTAACCATTGTCGAGTCTGACCAGCGTGCATGAACTCGACGTAACCAGCGGTTTTTCGCCCAGCGTTTCCAGGAGCTGACCGCTCAAGGATTTCGCCCGCAGTTCAAGATAGAACTCGGGATCCCAGCCTGCGAGACGGGGTAGCAACCGGATCGCCAGTTTCCTTGTATCGGCATTGGCGATGTCGGTCAGGTAAAAACCTGCCAATGCCCGATCCACTCGCCCATCGCTCAAAGCCTGACGCGCCCGTTGTGCCAACCCCATGGGCACCCGCCCGGTGCTGCGCAGGCGCATCCGTTCAATGCTCGGCGTCCGTTTGAGCAGCTCCCGGGCGGAGCGCACCGGCAAATCGGGAAAGGCCCTGCGCAACTTGAGCAATTCTCCGGCAACGTCTTGATCGTATCGGCTGTAGAGATGGTCGAAAGTCGACCTTCGATCGGCCTTGATCGCCGCCCCGATCACTTTCGCCAACTGCTGACTCGCATCGGCCGGGGCTACGTCAGCCCCCACCAAGACCTCCACTTCTTTGGGACGCAGAACATCGACGACCGCTTGCAGCAACTCGCCCTTCTCCAGTTGCGCATGCTTCACAATGACGCTCACGGTATCGTCGTCGATCGATCCGGGCGGGTAGGTCGCGGTGATCCGCCCTTGTTCATCCACGACTTTGATGTAGCGATCGGCCGGCCAGTTCGCAAGCCGGGGTAAAGCATGCAGCTGTTCGTTGACGTAACGCGGATCACTCGCCTCGCCACGCTCCATGGCGGCAATGTATTCGCGCACTCTGCGCTCGATTCCAAAACGTTCGATCATGTCCAGCAAGCGGGAAGGCAGCGGCCGGTTGTCGTCGCTCAGGCGATGCAGCTCATCGATCCGGGTGTCGGTCAACCGACGGGCCATCTCCAGACGACTGTCTTCCCAGCCCTCAAGACTAGGATCAGTGCGTTTGAGCGTGTACGCTCCGCTCCATCGCTCGGTCTGTTCGAAGTCATGACGCCAGCCTCCGCGATCATTGCGCTTCAATACCGGCTGATAAGCCTGTGCACGCACAGGGTGTTGGACTTCCCAGGTATTGGATGCAGGCTCCAGCGCTACCTCGTAAGCCCGATTGTCGAAATGGGCAAACTGCTTGCCGTTCGCCCGGAACAAGCCTGCAGTATCGGGTTCGGCACCTGTCGGAAGCGGCTGTTCATAACCGAGTAGCTGCGGTTTCCACAATCGAGGCTGACCGTCACGGTCCAATATGGCCGTGAACGGCTGGAAGAAATCCGGATGCTTGCGCACCGTCTTGATTGCCAGTGTTTTCAGGCCCTTGATACCGGCCCCCACGCTGACCATCAGCACAATGTTTTCAGCAACGCTGAGCAGGTGCGAAAACGCCTCCTCACGATCTCCCCGCGACCAGTCCTCAACGCCCTCATAAACTTCCGCAAGCATTTGCCCCACGGCAACCCCCATCATCAGTTGCCCTACGACCGGCACGAAAATCCCGGCCACATTGGCGACCGTCAGACCGATTTCCAGATACTCGAGCAGGCGCTTCTTGCGCGCCTCTTCATCCACATCGGCAGTCGGTACGGCGAGCGCGCGGGCATCGATCTGCAGTTTGCCGATATGGCTCTGGTGCATGAAGTCGAGCAACGACACGGTTATCGGCAAATATTTGGCACGACCCAGGCTGCGAGCGTCCGCGAAGTTTTTGAAGAAATCCGCCTTGTCCACCTCGCCGATGCAATGAGTGAAGTAGCTCCTGTAACTGGCCACCCCCAATTGGTATTCCAGGTACACGAGAAACGCCGAGAAACTCGCATACTCGTACAACGGTTGAGAGGGCGAGCCGGGCATGTAAACCAGGCACCATTGATCCGGCTCCGACTCGACCGAGCGCTCGGAAAACACCACGATGCCCCAGATGCAACAATCGAACAGTTCGATGCCTTGCATGAGCAGCGGCCGGCCCTGGTAATTCAGGCTTTTGGCATCAGCGATACCACCGGCCTCGAGCAGGCGCTCCAGGCTGTCGTATGCGCCCTGGCTGATGTGTGCATTCAACAGTGCCAGATGCAGATCCAGTCGCATCAACTGTTTTTTCAGGTCGATGATGTTGCGGATCATGGAACCGGTGGCAACCGGTTTGCCATCAACCTGGGTGATACCGAATACCTCTTGAAAATGCTGTTGGTATTTCTGCCCCAGATCGAGCTCGCGACAGAGTCCGGCGAACGCGGTGGGTGTCAGGCCCGCAATCCCTGCAGGATGGCCAGAGATGCGCACGACACTGCCTGCGGGGAAAAAATCGTCCTGTGCCTCCCGCTCCGTGAAGTTCTGCATCGCCGCTTCCAGAAGCGTCGGCGTTGCCGGCGGCGTGACCGGCGATCCTCCGCCGGGCGGGGTGACGGGCTCGCAACCACAGTACTCCCCAGGCAGCTCCAGATAGTCTTTTTCGACATCGAACTGCACTGGCCAGCGAGCTTTCAGGGCGCTGGTCAACAGCGCGGCGCAAAAGCTGTTCAAAGGTTGCAAGCGGCCAAGATCGGCTTCGACCTTCGCCTGAGCGGCGTGTAACTCACGCGCGGTCTGGTCCAGCGCGGCGAGTGCAGAGCTGGAACCTTTCAGAAGGCTGGGGGGCAGGATTTTCTGCAAGGCCTGGGCAGTATCCAGATCGCCGGTGGCTTCCAGCAAAAAAACCAGTATCTGTTCCTGGGTCAGCGGTGTCGCAGTATCCGACTGCGTATTCGACATGGGCAATATTCCTTTATCGCACTTTGGAACCGTTACCTTAACGATCCTGCCTGCGTAAAAAAACACGAAAAACTACGTGATCAGGCCGGCAAACAAGCAGACATCCGCATGTTTTCACTATTTATCTACTACCCATAACCCCAAGCGGAAAGCTAATGGCCCATCGGTCAGGCCGAACCGCTTATAACCGATCGTTCTAAAACTCCCACATCCCAGCCGGGTCAGTTTCTGAGTACCGGCCATTTCGGCGCGGTGCAGTGACACCTTCCCCAACGGAAAAACCGGTAAGGACCTTATGTGCGGATTAGCTGGCGAGTTACGTTTTGATCAACAACCTGCAGACCTTGCAGCCATCGAGCGAATCACCCATCACCTGGCGCCTCGCGGCCCCGACGCGTGGGGCTTCCATGCCCAGGGACCGATTGCCCTGGGCCATCGACGCCTGAAAATCATGGACCTGTCGGACGGCTCGGCGCAGCCGATGATCGACAGCCAATTGGGCCTGTCCCTGGCCTTCAACGGCGCGATCTACAACTTCCCTGAATTGCGTGCCGAACTCGAAGCGCTCGGGTACGCGTTCTATTCCGGCGGCGACACCGAAGTGCTGCTCAAGGGTTATCACGCCTGGGGTGAAGCGCTGCTGCCGAAACTCAACGGCATGTTTGCCTTCGCCATCTGGGAGCGCGATGCCCAGCGTCTGTTCATTGCCCGCGACCGTCTTGGCGTCAAGCCGCTGTACCTGTCGCGCACCGGCCAGCGCCTGCGATTTGCCTCGGCCCTGCCGGCCTTGCTCAAGGGCGGTGACATCAACCCGATCCTCGATCCGGTGGCGCTCAACCATTACCTGAATTTCCACGCCGTGGTACCTGCGCCGCGCACCTTGCTGGCCGGTATCGAAAAGCTGCCGCCAGCGTGCTGGATGCGCATTGAAGCAGACGGCACCACCGAGCAGAAAACCTGGTGGACCCTGCCCTACGGACCACACGACGACGAAAAAAA